>ERZ791915.346-NODE-346-length-53154-cov-3.349498_pt1 | contig 53154 bp, 39 predicted proteins | sample MGYA00510139_ERZ791915 | MGnify/ENA primary metagenome ERZ791915 (study PRJEB30046, sample SAMN00792117) | human gut metagenome | study: EMG produced TPA metagenomics assembly of the A metagenome-wide association study of gut microbiota in type 2... | reverse complement strand
TCCTGCAAAAAGTCGTTCAGGTCCTTGTGCTGCCGGTAAAAGCAGGACTGGTCGACTACGTCGCTACCCGTACACGAGTGGACGATTCTCTCTGTAGCCGCGTGCCCGGCTCCGTCGTTGTCGAGAAAAGCATGGATCGTGCGGTGACGCTGCAGGAACGCCAACGCTTCGGGCAGGTTCACCACGGAATTCAGCACGGCGGAATCGACCGCCGGGCGCGGCGTCTTTTTCAAAGTCAAATAGGAAAGGAAGTCCATGAAACCCTCGAAGACGAGAACCGTATCGCTGCTGTTGTCGAGCGTGGTGATGTGCTTGGGGCTGATGCAGCCCTTGAAGCGGGCATTGCGGAGCTCCCACCCTCCGGCATCGTTGCGGAAGCCGATGGCGAAATAGGCCCTGCCGCCGACCGTGGAATGCACCTCCCGGCAATGCTCCGACGCAACGGCGGGGGCGATGCACCGGCTTTGAAGGTAAGAGAGCAAGGCGGGGTTTTGCAGCGGCCGGGCTTGTGCGATTGTGACAGCCGGTCCCCTGTTGGGCGGCGTGGAAGAATTTCCGTGAAAAGGAAAAGCGAGTGAACCAGAGATAATCTGTTCAAGCAGGTGCATCGCCTGTCCCGCCTCGCACCGTTCCAGTCGCATGGCGAGGTCGATCAGCGTGCCACTGTCGCCCGTGCCGTAGTCTATTCACAAATTCTTTTCGTAATCCACTTTCATGCTCGGATTACGGTCTTCCCTCAGCGGGGAGTGGTACAGTCCGTAATATCCCCGGTCTTTGGCGGGGCGGATACCCCGCCCCGCGAGATAATCCCTGATAGGAAACTTATTGATTGTTTTCGCGTCCATGACGACTGATTTAATGGTTTTTCTTTCACCCGGAATCTGACCGGGCGGTTTAACGGTACGGATAGCGGTTTAACCCGCCGTACCGGTTTAGAATGGTTTACTTATATATATCCCCGTATTAAACTAAACCGCTTTCGGAGCGTCAATAATGGAAGTCAGGATTGAACCGGTAGCACTTGTCCTCTTTGATAATCATGCGCTTGTTTTCCAGAAAGACTTTCAACTGTTTGGCCTTGTTGGTGCCGAACGAGTGGCCGATGGCGGCGTAGCTGTTTTGCAGTCTGCCGATCAGCGACGAATAAGAAATCCGGTCGGCTTCGGAAAACAGGAGCTTCAACGCTTCGCGGTGTTTGGCTTCGCCCACCTCCGAATAGTCGAACCCCTTGGGAGTTCCCGTCTGCCGGGGCTGATAGTCCTCGACCGGTTCGGGCAATGCTTCGGAATTGATGCGGAATGCGAACGGTTCGAAATCGACGTCCCGGATGTGCATCGAGCAGACGAAGCTGACATCCTTGTCGAGATCGTCTTTCGTGACTTGCAATATCGTTTCGGCTTTGTTGTTCAGTTCGGTGCCCAGATGCCCGCGCGTGTTGTCGTCGCCTTTGTTCAGGTGCAGGACGGTATGGATATGGATTTTCCTTTCATCCGTCCACTGCATCAGCTTCGTGATCAGGTCGGTTGATTCACCGGGACTATTGATGTCATAGGCCAGATCGCGGATGCCGTCGATCACGACGAGCCCGAGCCCGTCGAGCTCGCAAATGGCTTCCTCGATCTTTTTCAGCCGGTCTTTGGTCGCGTACCCGCGAAGACACAGGAACTCCAGACATTCCGGCTGACGGTCCAGCGAAAGCCCCGAAAGCCGCAGAATCCGGCCCAATACCCGCTTGCAATGGAATTTGCTTTGCTCGGTATCGACGTAAAGAATTCTATCTTTGCCTGGCGGCAAAGAGGCCGAGTAATTCAGAATTGTACCGCCGGTCATGGCTGCCGCGACGATAGCGCAAACGTTGAACGTCTTTTTACTTTTCGCCTTGCCGGTCGAGGCGCTGAAATTTCCCAGCGTACCGATGATCGAATCACCCACACGCAGAATGACGGGCGGAGCTTCGAACTCGTCGGTAATCAGCAGCCGGGCATCCCGCCACGAACCGGCGACCTCCGGCGTTATGGGAGAAGGCAAGGATTGGTTCGGCGTATCCATGGCCTATCTCCTTCCTCCGGTTTTCCGGCCTGCCAGTTCGAGGGCAAGTCAGGCATCGACGATGATCTTCCGGCCGATTTGTGTAATCGCCTTGTCGATCTTGCCGCTTTGCTTGATGCGGTTGGCCGTCGGCATGCTGCAGCCGAACAGTCCGGCAATGCCCCGGATGCCGTAAACATACTTTCTCGGATTGTCAGAGGCGGTTGCCGGTTGCTCCGCAGGGAGCCCGGCGTGTCGCTGCAGGTAGAGAAACTCCTCTCCCGTCATTTGCCAGAGCGGCTTGCTTTTCAAATCTTTTAATTCCATACTGTAAAGTTTTTAGTGAAACGATCGCCTCGTACTTCGGCGTGATGTTCGAACACGGCAAAACTAAGTATGGTTTCGAGTGGTGTGTATGGGGTAATGAAAAATGAATATTACTGACAATCAGGTGGTATTGAAGCTATTTCAGGTGATACACGTGGTGGGGCGGTGGTCGGAAAGATCATTTGAATATTTCATCAATCTCTGAAACAAATTCTTCGGATTTGCGGCCCGGAACATCCGAAGCCGGTTCCTTGTACTTGGATTTGTAAGATTTTTCGGTGATCCCAAACGTTTTCAATATCCTGCTGCGCCATTGGGTTCGGTCGTCCGTTTTCAGATATTCGTAAAGTTTGTGGACCAAGTAGTATACCCGCATTCGTTCATCGGGCTTGATGACTATCCCGACGTTGGCGGGCTGTAAGTTGAGAATGGCATACAAGTCCAACTCGGTCATATTCTCGAACTGAATGTTGTTGCAAATACGGTGAATCCGGGAAACCAGATACATGTCGAAATACGCGCCCGGCTTGACAGCGGGTCTGATCTCTTTGTGCTCCTTTTCTTTTTCAGGGGGAAAATAACTGTCGAATACAGCAAGAAAGCGGCAACTCAATCCGTGAATCAACGAATAATAGTTTTTGCCGATCCATGATGCGTTTGCACGGCGTAAATCATCCCGCTCATTGTCAAGCGCAATTTTATCCCTATGGTTTTCTTTAAGCAGCAGTTCTCTGTCCTGCTCGGTCGGATAGGGATAATCCTCGATGAATTGCTTGTCAAATTGTGAAACCTCGTATTTGTCGGTGAACAGATAATCCAACCTCAAGCGGCCAAGTCTGTTGAACTCTATGCTGTTAAAATCATCCTGACGGGTTTCGTATATCCGTATGTTTTCTTGAATAAGTCCGTACAAACGGGTCAACACATTGACGTGAACGGAATCCGCGATTATTTTGTGGATAATAGTCTCCAAGTCGAATGCTTGCAACTGCTTGTAAGTATCCCGGTATTCTTCTTGACTGTTTACTTGGTGGGGAGACGTTTCGCAAGGATCGTTGACCCAACTTGCGTTTAGCTTTTCGTATGAAACGGCCGTATCCGTTATCTCCTGTAAGAAATCCATAATCTAAATCTATAACAGGTTGAATTTATCCATCGCACTCGCCTTGGTGCTGTCGGCCACGTCGATGTAGGGTTTCATCGCCTTATAGTCGCTGTGCCCTGTCCATTTCATCACGACTTGCGCCGGTATTCCCAAAGATAGCGCATTGCAAATAAAAGTCCTACGCCCGGCATGAGTTCCCAGCAGTTCATATTTGGGCGTAACCACATCGATCCGCTCGCTGCCTTTGTAGAAAGTCTCGCGCACCGGCTCGTCGATCTCGGCCAGTTTCGCCAATTCTTTCAAATAATCGTTCATTTTTTGGTTGCTGATGACAGGTAGTGCTTTATCGTTTTCAAAATGAACGTCTTTGTATTTGTCGAGTATCGCCTTGCTGTGATTGTTGAGTTCGATGGTCAGGCTGTCGGCGGTTTTTACTGTCGTAACTTCAATGTGGTTATCCTTAATGTCGCTGCGCTTCAGGTTATATACGTCGGAATACCGCAAGCCGGTGAAACAGCTGAATAGAAACGCGTCCCGCACCCGTTCCAAATATTGCTTGCCCGGTGGTATCGGATAGCTTTTCAGCTTGTCTAATTCTTCTTTCGTCAGAAAGATCACTTTTTTCGGCGTATTCTTCAATTTGGGCTTGAACGTGTTATAGGCAATGTTCTGATTGTAGCCTTTCTTGAAGCTCCACCGCAAAAACCATTTCAGAAAACCCAGTTGCTTGCCTATGGTGCTGTTCCGCAAATCGCGCCGATCCCTCAAGAATGTTACGTATTCATTTAATCCGACCTCTGTGAAGCGGTCAAATTGCAAATGCGCATCAAATGCGGTCAAATGGGCTTTGACGGCATTGAATTTCTCAAACGTCGCCGCAGTCCAGTTGTTCTGCAGGCCGCACTCCTTTGTAAACTGGTCGAACACGTCGAACAGGGTTTGCCTTTCCGGCCCCGATTCCTCCGGTGCCCCGGCTCTTTTATTCCGCAGGTTAAATGCCTGTTTAAGTTGACAGGGGGACGGCAGTGCGTCCTCGACTTCGAATTCCTTGAAGATTTCCTGAATATCGGCTCCGTAACGCGACAGGTCCGCATTGATTTCCGCCGCGCTTTGCTTGAGCTTGTTCGTGCAGCCGTTCCGAACCCGTTGCCTGTCCGAGTCCCATTTGGACGCGTCTATGCGGTAGCCGGTCGTGAACTCGACGCGTTGTCCCGCATAAACGACCCGCATCCGAATCGGTACATTCTCCGTGACAGGGTGGCCATTTTTCTTCCGGCTCTCCAATGAAAAAATGATGTTTCTTTTAATATTCATACCGGGGTGCGCTTAAATTTACACCCAAATTTACACCCAATTTTTGAGATTACAAGCGATATTTTAAGATAATTTGCTTTTTATATAATTTGTAATAACTTGGTTATTAACTGTTAATTACATATTTATGATGCTTTATGATTTTATAGGTGGTAGAGCCTATCTCTCCGCAGAAAGAAACGGTGCGAATTTCATTCGCACCGTTTTGTTATTTCTGTCGGTTCCCGGGACACACCGAAATAAATGAAGCGCCATACAAATTCTAACCTCTCTTTCCGGTAAATTCCCCATACCTTTTCACGGCATGATCCAGAAGAACCGGATCGAAATAATATTCCGGATCGAAAAAAGAGGTTTCACATATTCCTTTCCGTTTACCCGTCGCCGGTTTCCAATTGCCCACGATGTGTCCGTTGTGCAGAATCACCGGATAAAAAATGCCCCAACGGTTGAATGCCTTGGAGCGATAACGCTCCGAAAGCACCTCCCCGCGTTCCTTGTAACTGATCAGGTATTCGTCGTAGGGCGGCAGCAAATGCAGCACCTCGCCTGCTGCCCGGCCGCCGGTACGGGGATCCCTCGATCCGCACCAGTAACGGTGCACCAAAAGTTCGCTTCCGCCGAACCTGCCGGTCTCCAGATCGGCATGGATCGACCCCATCGCCCGGCGGGCTTCGGAAAGCGACAGGCCCGACCACCAAACGAAATCCTGCAGGGTGGCGGGAGTGTGACTGCGGAAATAGCGTGTCGCGAGCGTTGCCAGTGCCTCGTCCCGGGAAAGTTCTTTACCCCGGGGAACCCGTTCGTCGAACAGGGCGAACGTAGGTTGACGATCCCGGTCGGGACCGCTGCAAATGATCCCGTCCGATTCAGCCCGGAGCAGGAACCGGCGAACCAGTTGCGAAGCATCCGGAATACCCGCTTTTTCGAGCGATGAACCGATCTCCCGGCAGGTCATACTTTTGCCTCCCCGGAGCATATCTCCGATCAGGTCGTTGCAGCGGCAATACTGCGCCTCGGAAATTCCGAAACGACGGCCGAAAGATTCGTTGGCAAGACGGACCCGTTTCCCGGAAAGCATCAGCATCCAACGGATATCTTCGCCTGCGACGAAATGCCAGGTCGGCCGCATGATATGCGTGCGCACGATTTCTCCGCTGCGGAGCGCCTCGTCAACGGCACCGGCAGGAGCCGCGCGCAGTCGGAGATGAAGCGCCCATTTCGCCATCCGGTAATCCTGTGCCTGTACGGCTCCCATCCATGAAACGAGCTCCCGGGGCGAGTCAAATACAGGATCGGCCAATTGCTGGCTTTGCAGCCGAAGGTGCGGAATCATAATTTATTACGGATCGGTTACCGGCAAAAATAAACAAAATCCGCACATACCTCTTCCCTTTCGGCGTGATTTGTGCAAGGGAATAAAAATTGTACGAGCTATAAAAAAGGCCTATCATACGATAAAAACTACCGATCGCAAAAATTTGGATTCGCCGGGGCCGGGGATTAGCTTTGTAAAAACAGATTCCAACAATAATTAAAACGATACGATATGAAAGCAATGATTGGTAAAAAAGCACCGCACATCGATGCTACGGCAGTGGTAAACGGAAACCAGATCGTCGAACACTTTTCACTCGACCAGTACGTAGGCAACAAGTACGTCGTGCTGTTCTTCTATCCACTCGACTTCACATTCGTCTGCCCGACCGAGTTGCATGCCTTCCAGGAAAAGCTGGCCGAATTCGAAAAGCGCAATGTAGCCGTAGTCGGCTGTTCGGTGGATTCCGAATTTTCGCACTTCGCATGGCTGCAAACCGATAAGAACAAAGGCGGTATCCACGGGGTAACCTTCCCGATTATTTCCGACCTGTCGAAAACGATCTCGGAAAATTACGGCGTGCTCGCCTCCGACTACGATTACGACGACGATGGCAATGCGATCAGCACCGGTACGGCCGTGGCTTACCGCGGCCTTTTCCTGATCGACAAGGAAGGCAACATCCGCCATTACGTAATCAACGACCTGCCGCTGGGCCGCAATGTGGACGAAGTACTGCGCATGGTCGACGCCCTGCAACACTTCGAAGAGTTCGGCGAGGTATGCCCGGCCAACTGGTCGAAAGGCAAAGATGCCATGGAAGCTTCAGGCAAAGGCGTGGCCGATTACCTGAGCAAACATTAATTAACAATCAGTCGTTTTGAAGTTTCAACGAGCGAGGGAAGCCACATGGCTTCCCTCGCTTTCGTTCTATTTCTACCCGATCAAGTCCGGTTTGTCGGAGCTGCGGGCGGGATCAGGCTTCGCCTTTATTACAGAACCCCAACGGCATCGTACTCTCCTCTGCGGCCGTGGGAGTCAGGCCTATCAGGCCGTTCGACGCCTCATAGCGCGCAATATTGTCCTGCAACGAAAGCATCAGCCGCTTGGCATGTTCGGGTGTCAGCACGATACGGCTGCGTATTTTAGGTTTGGCAAGACCCGGCAGAATCGTGGCGAAATCCACGACAAATTCGGATGCTGAGTGTGAAATAATCGCAAGGTTCGAATAAATACCGTCTGCAATCTCGCTGTCTAACTCAAGATCCAGTTCGGGGGCTTTTCCGGTAAGTTGCGTCATGCTGGCTCGTATTAGCGTTTGTACGGGTATAAAATTATGGATTCGATCCAAACAGTGATTTGCATTCTGCCAAAAGTTACTGCGAATTTATCAACAATCGTGAAGCCACAACGCATGCAGACTCTTCCACCCTGCCAGCGACAAAGCCTATCGCGCCACCCGGAAATCGTAAATGCCCGATCCGACGGCTACCGCCAGGTAATCCTTACCGCGCTCGCGAACCGACAATCCCGGCACCTCCCCGAGCGGAACGCCGCTCTCGGAAACGGCTGCCGGATCGACGGCAGGCAGGTAAACGAGCGCCGTCGTATTGGCCGGAATTTCGACACGCTGCCGGTACTGTTGCGGTGAATCGCTCCATTCGCTGCGAATCAGCCCGTACGGCGAACGGAACGACACGGCCGCGGAATGAATATCTCCGACCACCTGCGGACGGATCACGATCTCTTTGTAGCCCGCCGAACCGGGACTTTGGCGAATGCCGCCCAAACCGCTGTAAAGCCATTCCATCAGGTGCCCCAGCATGCAATGGTTGTTCGACACCTCGCGGTAGGCCTGCCACGATTCGGTCAGGCAGGTTGCACCGTGCGCAAGCTGGTACCCATAGCCCGGCACATCGTACCGACTGTTCATGTCGTAGATAACTTCCGACGCATCGTTTTCTTCCAGTGCCCGCAACACATAGCGGTAACCCACGTCACCAGCGGTCAGCGCATTGCCGCGGCGACGGATATCGTCGATCAGGTTTTGCCGTACAACTGCCTTGTATTGCGGCTCGACCAAATCCATATGCAACGCGATCGAATTGGCCGTCTGACTGTCCCGGTCGTATTTCAGCGTTTTTTTATCGAAGAATTTCTCGTTGAACGCCCGTTTGATGTCGGACGCCAATGCAGCGTACTTCCGGACGTCGGCCTCTTTGCCCAGCAGGCGGGCGACTCGCTCGAGTATTTTCACATCCTGGTAATAGATCGCCGTAGCCGTCACGCCGTTGGAGGTCAGCTGCGCATAACCGGGACGGTCGGGACCGATGTCGTACCAATCGCCCAGGCCGTAGGCGACGATATGGTTATCGGCCCGCGAACCAAGGTAGTCGACGTACCGCTTCATCCGCTCGTAATTGTCGCGCAGCGGAGCCAAATCCCCGTACCATTCGTACAGGTTCCACGGAATGATGACAAAGGCGCTTCCCCATTCGGGCGTATCGATAAAATCAGGCGAGAAGGTGACGTACTGCGGGGCAATCGTCGGCACCATGCCGTTGGCATGCTGTGCGGTACGCATATCGTTTACCTGTTTCGCATAGAGCCGGGAAATATCGTAACGGTACTGGATCGAGCCGCCCATCAGGTGCGTTACCTCCAGCCAGCCGAGCTTCTCACGGTGCGGGCAGTCGGTCAGCACGCTGGCCATATTGCTGCGTACCGCCCAGTCGATGAGCGTGTGAATCTTGTTGAACAACGGATCGGAACAGGCAAAGGTTCCGACCTGTGCCGCCGAATTGCGCGTATGCAACCCCGTAATATCGATCACCTCGGGCAAAGCCCCGGGATTGGATTCCCCGACGGGAACGGCCCCCTCTACCTCGACATAGCGGAATCCGTAATAGGTAAACTGCGGATGCCACGTCTCGGAGGAACCGTCGCCCCTGGCCGTATATACATGGTAGAACGGAGCGCCCGACGCACGCTGGTTGACCGTGCTGTCGTCGTTGATCAGCTCTCCGGGAATCAATTTTATTGACTGGGGAGTTACAGCACGAACCGTCAATTGCACGATACCCGACGCATTCTGGCCCAAATCATAGACCCAATTGCCGTTGGCCGCACGGAAACGGCGCACGGTCGGAATACGTTCCATCACCTTGAGCGGTTCCGAAATCTGCGGGATCAGCTTCACTCCGGCGCCCTGCGTCAGAACGGCCTTCTTCCATTTCCGGTCGTCGAATCCGGGTTCGGCCCACCCTGGCTGCACGGCTGATGCATCGTAATCCTCACCGCCGTAAATACTCGAAAAAGTGACCGGACTTTCGCTCGCACGCCATTTATCATCGGAAACGACGGTCTGTGCCGTACCGTCAGCGTACTCGATCTGCAGCTTGCAGATCATTTTCGGCGCGCCATAAGAGAAGAGTAATTTCAGGTAACGCCCGTGCGGCGTGTGGTAATAGCCGTTACCGAGCATCACACCGACGGCATTTTTCCCGTCACGAAGCTCTCCGGTAATATCGAAAGCCACGTATTGCGCCTCTTTGTCGAATTTCGTCCAGGCCGGATCCAGGAAGTGATCGCCGACCTTTTCTCCATTGAGAAACATTTCGAACTGCCCGAGTCCGCAGATATAGGCCATCGCACGCTTGACAGGCTTGGTAGCGGTAAACTCACGACGCAACTGGGGCAGTTTGTACGGAGCCACGGGTTTGTCAAAAACCGGACCGCCGTCTTTCCATTTGCCTGTATTGCCTTCGATGCACTTGAGCGAATCGACGTCCGGCTCCATCGCGATCCATTTCGCCCCGTTCCAATCCTGCATGCTCATTAATCCGGTTCCGAACGAGGCGGGCAGGCTCCACGGCGAGAGATTCCCGTCGGCATCCCATGCCTGCACTTTCCAACAATACGCTTTGCCGGGTTGTAAAGCCGGACCGCCATAAGGTACCAGCACCGACCGATCCGAGAAGACTTTGCCGCTATCCCAGACATTACCGTTGTCGTCGGCAAGCGCTACGGGCGAATCGGCCACGAGAATGCGATAAGCGCTTTGCAGGCAACCGCGCCTGTCGGCATTGAGCTGCCAACTCAGCCGCGGCCCTGCGGGATCGACGGCAAGCGGCCGCTGCGACTGCTCGCAACGCAGTTCACTGACACTGAAAACCTGCGCTTGCAAAACGCCGGCACTATACAACAGGAATAACAGGGGGAGGGTCCGTAACAAGACCGGGAGAGTTTTTTTCATCGGAAACGGTTCGATTTAGGTTAATTTCCGATAAAAATAGTAAATCCCGGCGAGGTATACAACCGGGATTAAAACAGCGTCTCCTGGCGATCGGGGCGAACGACGCCCAGGTGGGAATAGGCGAGTTCGGTCGCTTCACGGCCGCGGGGCGTGCGTTTAAGGAAACCTTCCTTGATCAGGAACGGTTCGTACACCTCCTCGATCGTTCCGGCATCTTCGCTCACGGCCGTCGCTACGGTACCGAGCCCCACTGGGCCGCCGCTGAACTTATGGATGATCGTACCGAGGATTTTATTGTCCATCTGGTCGAGACCGCGCGAGTCGATATTGAGTGCCTCGAGCGCATAACGGGTAATTTCCAACGTGATATGCCCCTTTCCTTTAACCATCGCAAAATCGCGCACGCGGCGCAGCAGCGCATTGGCGATACGGGGCGTACCCCGGCTGCGCATCGCGATTTCACAGGCCGCCTGATCATCGATCGGCACGTCCAGAATCGACGCCGAGCGGCGGATAATCCCGGAAAGCACATTGCTGTCGTAATACTCCAAATGGCACTGGATACCGAAACGGGCCCTCAGCGGACTGGTCAGCAGTCCGCTGCGCGTGGTGGCGCCTACCAGGGTAAAAGGATTCAGTTCGATCTGGATCGACCGGGCGCTGGGACCTTTGTCGAGCATGATGTCGATCTTGTAGTCCTCCATCGCCGAATAGAGGTACTCCTCCACGATCGGACTGAGCCGGTGGATTTCGTCGATAAAGAGAATATCCCCCTCTTCGAGGTTCGTCAGCAACCCCGCAAGATCGCCCGGCTTGTCGAGCACCGGACCGGAGGTCATCTTGAGCGAAGCCCCCATTTCGCGGCTGATGATATTGGCCAGCGTCGTCTTGCCGAGTCCCGGAGGACCGTGCAGCAGCACATGGTCGAGCGCCTCGTCGCGCATCTTGGCCGCCTGGATGAAGACCGTCAGGTTGTCGACGATCTTATCCTGCCCGCTGAACGAGGTCAGCTCCTGCGGACGGATTTTGTTCTCGAACTCGAGGTCGGTCTCTATGTTGCGGATATTGGACATACGATGCAAAGATAGCGAGAATGGAGAGTGAAACAAACGGCGGTTCCAATTTTACAGGTTGACGATTCGCAGCTCCTTCGGGTACATGTTGTTGCTGCGTGCGCCGATGCGTTTGATCCATCCCAACGGCAGGCCGTCGAAGGTGACGAGGTTGATTCCCTCCTGCAACCTGACCGGGGAGATATCCGCCTTGCGCAGATAAGCGACCGCTTCATCGGGCGACAATTCCACAACCGGAACCTGCCGACGCGAAACGTCATGGAACAGCGCGAGCGAATGTTCCGGCCGCAGCTTTCCTCCGAAAAGCTGACCGCACAACACCCCCGAACAAAGTACTGAAAGGCTCTCGGATATTTCCCGCACAGCCTGAAACTGCGGCGCGTAATAGGCATGGATATTCTCGCCGACCCGCTGGAAAAGCATCTGCTGCGGCTGGCCGACCCAACGGGCCGCCTCTTCGCCTTCACGGCGCGCCAACGGTGCAAATATCGCTTTGCGGGGTTTCGGAACCTGCACCCTGACCCTACCGTCGCCTTTACGCAGCACGGCGGCAAAGAACCCTTCGGACTGTACGCGGTGCGGGAAAAAACGGAAGGTCGCCATTCCGGCTGCCTCCCCCTGTACGATACCCCAGGCCGGATCTGCCGTAACGTCCACCGGTTCGCAATCGTACTCCGATGCAAGCCACTCGACCGTCTCCTCGTTCTCCTGTACGTTGAACGTACAGGTACTGTAAACGAGAATTCCGCCGGGACGCAGCGCCTCCCACACATCGCCGAGGATGCGCCGTCCGCGTGCAGCGCAAAGTTTCACATTGGCTTCGCTCCATTCGGTGCGGGCTCCCGGCGTTTTGCGGAACATCCCCTCGCCCGAACACGGAGCATCGACCAGCACCAAGTCGAAATAGTGACGCAGCGACGCGAAATGCGACGGATCGTTGTTCGTCACTAAGGTATTCCCGATTCCCCATTTGCGTACGTTATCGACAAGCGTCCCGGCCCGTTGGCGGATCACTTCGTTGGCGACGACCAACCCCGACGCACCGACCAGGGTCGAAAGCAACGTCGTTTTACCGCCCGGAGCGGCACAGAGATCGAGTATGCGCAACGGGGTATCCGGTTCGAACAATTGCCGGAAGATACGCTCGACAAACATCGACCCGGCCTCCTGCACATAATAGGCTCCCGCATGAAACGCCGGATCGAGCGTAAACGAAGGACGTTGCGGCAGGTAGTACCCGTACCGGCACCAAGGCACTTCGTTCCCGGCCAGTTGGGCCGGACGGATCAACGGCGTCCCTCCGGAATCCGTCCCCTGCGAAAAGGCAGCTGAATCGATAGGCTTTTCTCCGGTAACAACAACGGATTCACCCGTCGGATTTACTGAAGGATCGTTTCCGGATATCCGTTGCCCGGAGGGTCCCTGAACTTTATAGGGATTGAAACGCACCGAAACGGGCGACGGGGTATCGAGCGCAGCCAAAAGAGAGCGTGCGTCACTACCGCCGAGCAACTCTTCGGTGCTGCGGCAGAACCCGACCGGGAACGGCGGGATTTCCGTTGTTTCGATCTCTCCCGGCAACGCGGCCGCGCGCCTGGACGAGAAGGAAGACGGCCGACGGGGCAACGATCGCTTCACCATCAGCGGCCTCGTGTTTTAAATTCGGCGATACGCGCCACGACGCCGTCGAGCAACGACGGATTCTCGATGAAATTGACCGTATCGACATCAATCGTCATCACTTCGCCTTGGTAAATATTGTTGATCCACTCTTCGTACTTCCGGTTCAGTTGTTCGAGGTAACCCTCCTGAATGCTGGCCTCGTAAGCACGTCCGCGTTTCTTAATCTGTTTGACGAGGGTCGGGACGCTCGCTTTGAGATAAATCAACAGGTCGGGTTTGCGGATCAATCCCGTGGCAAGGTCGAAAATTTTCATGTAGGTATCGAAATCGCGCGAAGACATCAATCCCAGCCCGTGCAGGTTCGACGCGAAAATATAAGCATCTTCGTAGATCGTACGGTCCTGAATCAAATCTGCCCCTTCGGAGAGGATCGCCGCCGCCTCGCGGATGCGCTGCCCGAGAAAATAGATCTGCAGATTGAACGACCAGCGGTTCATATCCTCGTAGAAATCCCCGATATAAGGATTGTCGCTATCTTCGTAATAGGCCCTCGCACCGGTCCGTTCGGCGAGGATTCCGGTCAGGGAAGTCTTTCCCGAACCGATATTTCCGGCAATGGCGATATACATGATCTGAATCTTTACGCTTTATCCGACGCTTTTTTACGACGGTTACGGCCGGTCACAGCCCGGTCCTCAACAAAAATAATATTTTTTCCGCGGAATCCCTATTTCAACACCACGGCAAGCCTTTTAACGCTTTTGTCCCGGTTGCGTTCCCGCTATCCGGTCATACAAACTGCGAAAGTTTCCGATCATCCGCTCCCAGGTGAACCGTTCGCGGAACCGGAGAATATTGGCACGGAACTCCGCCGCTTTCCCTTCCCGGTAAAACCGATCGATTTCCGCCGCAATCGCCGCCGCATCGGGTTCGGTCACGTAACCGACCTTACCGTCGGGAACAAGCTCCCGCAAGCCTCCCACCCCGGTCACCACCATCGGCACGTCGAACCAGTAGGCGATTTGGGTCACGCCGCTCTGCGTCGCGTGGCGGTACGGCTGCACCACCAGATCGGCGGCGGAAAAGAGCTTCGCCACATCACCGTCGGAGATATAACGGTCCATCAACACCAGATCGCCGCGGATCCCGAGAGCGTCGATCTGTTCGGCATAACGCTCCTTACCGCTGTAATATTCACCCGCCACGATCAATTTGTGTCCTTCGAGTTTGCCCTCACGTTTCAACATGCCCCACGCGTCGAGCAACAGGTCGAGCCCTTTGTAGTCCCGGATATAACCGAAAAACATCGTGTAGCGCAATGCCGGGTCGAGTCCCAGGGCAGCACAGGCTTCCCCGCGCGGCAACGGCTCGCCGTAACCGTCCAGCATCGGATGCGGAGAGAAAACAGCCGGCTTCGTCTTCGTGAAGAGCCGCAAGTCGCTGTGCACCTGTTCGGACATATAGACAAACCCATCGATCGACCCCAGGAAATAGCGGGTCAGCCATTTGTCGAACGGCCGTTTTTCATGTGGGATCACATTGTCCAACAGGGCGATCGTACGCACGCCGCCTCGCCGTGCGATGCGGCAGACCGTACCGAAAGCGGGAGCCATCACCGGAATCCAGTAGCGGACGATCACCGCATCGGGCTTTGCGCGGCGGAGCCTCCACCCTGCGCGAATCCACGTCAGCGGATTAACGCTGCTTACCTCCCGCGTGATATCGATTCCTTCGGGAGCGGAATCGCTGCTGAACTGGGTCGTTCCGGGAAACAGCAACGACGGATATTGTGTCGTAAAGGTAAAAATACGGCAGGCAATGCCCATCTTGGTAAATGTGCGGGCCAAAGCCTGATTAACGGTCGCCAGCCCCCCCCGGAAAGGATAGGCCGGGCCGAGTATGACAACGGATTTCAATGTGTGTTTTTCCTGCGACTCCATTTCGGTCAGTTGAGATTGGATCGGTTGGGTATGGTTCAGTTTAAAAGTACGGTTTCCGTTCGGTGCGTATAAACGCAAAACCGGCTGGGGGTCGGCCCAAAAACATGACGGCGGTCCGTTGGGAGTGAAACGGCAACGGCATTGCGGATTGCCGGTGCCCCGGACCGCGAGGCGGCTACCCCCGTAAAATCACCTGCGCGTAACATCGTTGACGGGACGGCCTGCCAAAAACGCGCGCAGGTTATCGGTCGTGACAGCCATCAGCCGCTGGCGGGCCTCTTTCGTCGCCCAGGCCATGTGCGGCGTGATGCAGCAGTTTTTCGCGCTCAGCAATGGATTGTCCGGCTTCGGGGGTTCGGACGAAAGTACATCCACCCCGGCGGCATAGATACGCCCCGCATTAAGGGCATCGGCCAGCGCCTGCTCGTCGACCACCGGTCCGCGGCTGGTATTGATCAGGATAGCCGTCGGTTTCATTTGTGCGATGCGGGCCGCATTGACCATTCCCCGCGTTTCGGGCGTCAGCGGACAATGCAGGCTCACGATATCGCTCTGCCGGAACAGCTCGTCGAGCGATACGGAACGCACCCCTTCGGGAAGCTGCGACTGAGGTTTGGAAGTATAGGCCGCCACCTTCATCCCGAAACCGAGTGCAATGGCCGCAGTCGCCGCTCCGGTATGGCCGAAACCTACCACCCCGATTGTCTTGCCCGCGAGTTCGAGAAGCGTATTGTCCCAGAAACAAAAGTCCCGGTTGCGCACCCAGCGTCCGGCATGTACCTGTTCGGAATGGTGCTGCACCTGCATCGTGATGTTCAGAATATGTGCAAAGGCGAGTTGCGCCACCGAAGCGGTACTGTAGGCGGGAACGTTCGCCACGACGATTCCGCGGTTGCGGGCGGCCTCCAGGTCGACATTGTTGTAGCCGGTGGCGAGGATGCCGATGTATTCGAGTTTCGGGAGCGCCGCTATCGTCTCCGCCGTCAGCCGCGTCTTATTCGACAACAGTATCTCGGCATCTTTGGCGCGCTCCAGCACTTCGCCGGGTTTCGTAAAATCATAAACCGTACAGTCGCCCAACGCCTCGATGCCGTCGAACGACAGGTCGCCCGGATTCATCGCATAGCCGTCTAAAACCACTATTTTTTTCATCGTTATCTTGTTCTTTTACTTCGGTTGCGTTTATCGAGGCAGGAATCAGCACGAATAACATTCCTGCATTTCCCAGCAATTTATCTTGGCAGGTGATCCCCTCGCTTCGGGCTACCACACCAGACAAACACCGATCCATAAACCACGCCGAAAAGCGGCCCGACACAATCCCCTCACCCTTCGACGGCAGAACTACTATGATCCTTATCAGGCTATTTTTCTATCGCGAGCAACTGCTCGATATAGGTCCGGTCGTTACAGAGGCGCGGCACCTTGTTCTGTCCGCCGGTCTTTCCCCGCGACTTCATCCAGCGGTAAAAAGCACCCTCGGAAAGCACCGTAACAGTCGGACGCATCAGGGTCGTATCGCGGAAACGTTTGGCCTCATAATCGGAATTGACGTGTTGCAGCTCCCGGTCCAAACAGTCCGTGAATTGGTCCATATCCTCCGGCGCACGGTTGAACTCGATCAGCCATTGGTGAGAACCTTTGCTCCGATCCCCCATATAGATAGGTCCGGCGGTATAGTCGCTGACCAGCGCCCCGGTCGCCGCGCACGCGGCCTGCAAAGCCGTTTCGGCATTGTCGATAATCAACTCCTCGCCGAACGCATTGATAAAATGCTTCGTACGACCCGTAATCTTGATTTTGTAGGGTGCGAGCGACGTAAATTCGACCGTATCGCCGATCTGGTAGCGCCACAACCCGTTGCTCGTCGAAATAATCATCGCGTAATTGACACCCTGTTTCACCCCTTCCAGCGGTACCGCCTTCGACGGATCGCCCAGATCGGAAACGGGCAGGAATTCGTAGTAGACGCCATAGTCGAGCATCAGCAGCATGTCGTCACGAGAAGGATCGTCCTGAATAGCGAAAAAGCCCTCGGAAGCATTGTAGGTCTCCATGTACTTCATCGTGTCGGACGGGAAAATGCGGCGGTATTGTTCGCGGTAAGGGTTGAAATTCATGCCGCCGTGCACGAAGAGCTCCATTTCGGGCCACACTTCGAGAATGTTCTGTTTGCCGGTATATTCGAGCACTCGGTTCATCAGCACGAGGTTCCACGACGGTACACCGGCAAACGACGTGACCCGCTGCGGCACCGCCTCGCGGCAAATCGCCTGCACCTTCTCTTCGAAATCGGGAATCAGCGCCGTTTCGGGGCGCGGCGTACGGCGCCACGAGGCCCATTTGGGCGTGTTCTCGATCAGGATCGCCGAAAGGTCTCCCTCCTGAGCCCGGCCGCCCGTACTCTCCAAACGATGGCTGCCGCCGAGGGTCAGCGTGCGTCCCCCGAACACCCCGCTTTTGGGATAGAGCCCTGCAAAAAAGCAAATAACATCCATCGGTCCGCGCAGGTGGCAACCGCTGAGCCCTTCGTCGCTCACCGGAATGAACTTGCTTTTGGCCGAGGTGGTACCCGACGATTTTGCGAACCATTTGATTTCGGTAGGCCACAGCACATTCTGCTCGCCGGTCCGCGTACGCCCGATATATTCGCTGAACGAGTCGTAGTCGGCTACCGGCACAGCCGCGGCATAAGCCTCCGAAGTCCGGATCTTACCGAAACCGTGATCCCGGCCGAATACGGTACCGCCGGCCTGGGTAAGCAGCCGCTCGAGCTGTTGCTGTTGCACCCGGGCGGGATGCTGCATGAAAAAATCGATTTCGCCGCGCCGCTGCGAAAAAAAGAGATTGACCAGTTGTGTCAGCAGGGACATATCCTTTGCTATTTTCTGATTTATAAACCAACAGAGACGCACTCTCCTCCGGCGGCATCCGGAATTTCTTTCAGCGCTCTAACTAAAAAAACGGCCGATTCTGGCAATGGCGGACGGCAGGGCGAATACCACCACCCGGTCGAATGCATTGATCTCCATGCTGCCGGTAGCGATATAGCTGCGATCGCCGCGCACAATCCCGCCGATCACCGCATCGTGCGGAAAATCCAATTCGCGGATCTGTCCCTTCGTCGCCGGGGAGTTGGGTTTCGCAATGAATTCGAGCACTTCGGCATCACATCCGGTCAGGCACTTGATCGCCTGTACATCGGTATTCATCGTGAAGCGGAAGATGTTGCTCGCCGTAATCAGCTTTTTGTTGATGATCGTATCGATACCCATGCTCTCGGCCAGGTTGATGAAGTTCAGGTTCTCGACTTCGGCAATTACCTTCTTGACTCCCAATCGCTTAGCCACCATAGCAGCGAGGATATTCGTCTCAGAACGCCCCGTCACGGCGACAAAAGCATCCATGTTGCTCAACCCCTCTTCGATCATCGAGTCTATATTGCGGCCGTCATCACTGATAATCAGCGTTTTTTCGAGCGTCTCGGTCAGCTTGTAGGCCTTATCCGGATTGTATTCGACCAGTTTGACGTTCGCTTCGTCCTGCAGTTCGGTAGCGATTCGCACGCCGATCCGGCTGCCGCCGAGGATCATGATGTTGTTGACCTCGATATTGGGCTTGCCCGAAAAGACCATCAGCGATTTGACATCGTTTTGGTTAGCGATCACATAGACTGTGTCGCCCTCCTGGAACTGGTCGCTACCGCGCGGAATAATCGTATCGCCGTCGCGGGAGATGGCCACGGTACGGTACGGCAGTGCTTCCCGGTCGGCCGTCACTTCGATAAGCGTCCGCCCGATCAGCGGAGAAGAACTGTCGAGCTTGAAGACGACCAGCGAAAGTTTCCCTCCGGAGAAATCGACATATTCGGTCGTACTGGTGTGCCCCAGCAGATTGATCACCTCGCGCGCAGCCACTTTCTCGGGATAGAACAGGTAGTCGATGCCCATGTTGATGAACATCTCCTTGTTGTTGGGTTCGAGGTATTCGTTGTTATCGATCCGCGCGATCGCCTTGCGGGCGCCAAGCTGTTTGGCCAGCACGGCCGAGATGATATTGATCGACTCTTCGGGACGCACCGCGATGAAAAGATCGGCCTTGCGCACCGACGCTTTTTTCAGTACGGCAAAAGTCGTGCAGTCACCCTCGATGGTAACTACGTCGGCCATTCCCGCGACCTCTTCGATCCGTTTCGGGTCGTCGTCGATCACGGTAATATCGTGCGAAGCGCCGCTGAGCATTTTCGCCAGGTGGGTTCCCACCTCCCCTACTCCCGATATGACTATCCTCATGAATGATATTTCAGATTAATATTGTCCCACTCTCCGCAAATTCCGGTCCGTTTGCGTTTTCCGAAACATCCAACAACCGGACGGAGACCGGGTTCCGGAAAGAAAAACCGGAAATCTTTACAAATTTATAATTTTGTACGGACTTTGCATCATTCCCTTTCCAAAAGGGGTATAAATTCCAAAGCAATCGTAACGATGATGACTGATTGGATCATATTCGTAATTGCCATCGGGGCGGTGGCGTTGTTCGTACTCGGATTGTCGCTCACACAGATATTCAAGGGGCACCCGATCGACTCCGAGATCGGCACGAACCGTCACATGCGGCAACGCGGCATCCGGTGCACAGCGGGCGAATTTATGCGCGAAGAAGGCAAGCGATCCGAGGGTACAAATCCCACCGAAACCGGTTGCGCGGTCTGTAATCCGGAAACGAACGGAACGGCCGACTGCTGTACGTGTATGTCGCCATGCGATGCGGCATCCACGAAGCACTAGTCCTCCGGCTCGTTCCTGTGCGGAGAAATGCTCCCGGCCCTGCAACCCTTCTGCGGATAAATACGGGATGCGGATATTTTCTGGACCTTCAGTTCATCATTCGTATATCCATCTACCTATATCCTATCCGATAATCCTTCAACCCGTTCGTATTAATTAACTGTCAGTACACCGCACCTTGGTTCCGATCCTGTCGCGGAATCCACAAATAATAAAACCGGGGCCGCATTTTACAATGCGGCCCCGGTCGTTTGCTATCTCAGCGGACTATTGTTTCGGAAGCACCGGCTCCCCTTTTTCATCCGCAAAATTCATCGCAGCATAACGCTTGTAGGTATTGTAGCGCCATTGGGCGTTCTCTTCCGCAGCGGCAAACAACTCATCGGCCTCAGCCGGGAAAAGTTTGGTCAGCGACGAATAGCGCACCTCCTTGAGGATAAACTCGCGGAATTTACTCCAATCCGGCTCTTTCGAGTCGAGCGAGAACGGATTCTTGCCCTGCTCTTCGAGCATCGGGTTGTAACGCCACAGCTGCCAGTAACCGCAGGCTACAGCTTCTTTGCCGACGGTCTGCGTGCGGGTCATACCGCCCTTGATGCCGTGGTTGATACACGGTGCGTAAGCGATGATCAGCGACGGACCGGGATAAGCCTCGGCCTCCTTGATCGCCTGGAAATACTGGTTCTGGTTGGCTCCGATCGAAACCTGCGCCACATAAATGTAACCGTAGGTCATCGCAATGGCTCCCATATCCTTTTTGCGGATACGCTTGCCCGAAGAGGCGAATTTCGCGATGGCGCCCACCGGGGTGGCCTTCGACGACTGTCCGCCCGTATTCGAATAAACCTCGGTGTCGAGGATCAGGATGTTGACGTCGGCACCCGAAGCGAGCACATGGTCCACGCCGCCGAATCCGATATCGTAACCCCAACCGTCGCCGCCGATGATCCACTGCGATTTTTTCACGAAATACTGTTTCCACTCGAGGATCTCCTTGCAGGTATCGCAGCCGCAGGCCTCCATCATCGGAATGAGTTTCTCGCTGGCTGCGGCACTCAGCGCGCTGCTGTCTTTGCCGTCAATCCACTCCTGCATCGCAGCCTTCAGCTCAGCCGAGCAGCAACTGCAGTTGGCGATGGCGTCCTGCATCTTCAGGGCCACGCGCTCGCGCAGTTTCTCCACACCAAGGTGCATACCCAGGCCGAACTCGGCATTGTCCTCAAACAGCGAATTGGCCCATGCCGGACCCTGACCCTTGCTGTTGGTCGTGTAAGGGGTCGAAGGTGCCGAACCGCCGTAGATCGACGAACAACCCGTAGCGTTGGCAACCATCATCCGGTCTCCGAACATCTGCGTGATCAGTTTGATGTAAGGCGTCTCGCCGCAACCGGCACAAGCACCCGAGAACTCGAAGAGCGGCTGTGCGAACTGGCTGTTTTTCACAGTCTTGGTCTTGTCGACCACGGTATCCTTGTAACCCACGTGTTTGGTCAGGTAATCCCAGTATTTCTCCTGGTCGAGCTGCGATTCGAGCGGCTTCATCACCAGAGCCTTGGTCGGAGCCGGACAGACATCGGCGCAGTTGCTGCAGCCGGTGCAGTCCAGCGGGCTGATCTGGATCCGGAACTTGTAAGCCTTCGTCGCACCGACACCCTGCAGGGTCGTCATGCCCTCGGGAGCGGCGGCAACCTCTTCGTCGGTCAGCAGGAACGGACGGATCACAGCGTGCGGGCAGACATAGGCGCACTGATTACACTGGATACAGTTCTCGCTCAACCACTGCGGAACGTTCACGGCGATACCACGCTTCTCGTAAGCAGCGGTCCCGGCATCCCACGTACCGTCTTCGCGGCCGAGGAATGCGCTCACCGGCAGATCGTCGCCCTTAAGGGCGTTGATCGGACGAACGACTTTCGAAATGAATTCGGGAACATCGTCGGCAGCGGCCCCGTTCTCCTTGACCGTAATGTCGGCCCATTCTGCAGGAACTTCCACCTTGTGCACTTCTGCACCGCCCTTATCGACAGCGGCGTAGTTCATGCTTACGATCTCCTCGCCTTTTTTGCCGTAAGTCTTGTAGATCGCTTTCTTCATCTCCTCGACGGCTTTGTCGAACGGAATCACGTTCGCGATCTTGAAGAAGGCACTCTGCATAATCGTGTTCGTGCGGCTGCCCAGTCCGAGGTCCATCGCGATCTTCGTCGCGTTGATGATGTAGAAGTTGATCTGGTTCTCGGCCAGGTATTTCTTCATGTGGTCGGGCAGCGTCTCCTTGGTCGTCTCGGCATCGTGGATGCTGTTGAGCAGGAACGAACCGCCTTTTTTCAGTCCTTTGAGCACATCGTATTTATCGACGTACGAAGGTACGTGGCAGGCTACGAAGTCGGGGGTAGTGACCAGGTAAGGCGACGTGATCGGTTTGTCGCCGAAGCGCAGGTGCGATGAAGTGTAACCGCCCGATTTCTTTGAGTCGTAAGAGAAGTAGGCCTGGCAATATTTATCGGTCGAACCGCCGATAATTTTGATCGAGTTTTTGTTTGCACCCACCGTACCGTCAGCACCCAATCCGAAGAACAGCGCCTCGAACGTACCCGGTTTGGCCAGACTGATCTCCTCGCCCACAGGCAGCGACTTGAAAGTCACATCATCGACGATGCCGACCGTGAACTGATTTTTCGGTTCATTGGCTTTCAAGTTGTTGAACACGGCAAGCATTTGCGCCGGAGTGGTGTCTTTCGACGAGAGGCCGTAGCGACCGCCGATAATCATCGGGGCGCCGGGCTGACCGTAGAAAATATCTTTCACGTCGAGGTACAGCGGATCGCCGTTCGCGCCCGGTTCCTTCGTGCGGTCGAGCACGCAGATACGTTTCACGCTTTTCGGCAGCACGTTCAGCAGGTATTTAGCCGAGAAGGGACGGTACAGGTGTACGGTGATAACGCCCACTTTCTCGCCTTTGGCACGCAGGTAATCGACCGTCTCCTTGATCGTCTCGGTCACCGAACCCATCGCGATGATGATATTCTCGGCATCGGGATCGCCATAGTAAACGAACGGCTTGTACTCGCGGCCGGTAATTTTGCTGATCTGGACCATCGCCTCGGCGGTCATATCGGGAATCGCATCGTAGAAACGGTTGGCGGCCTCACGCGACTGGAAATAGATGTCGGGATTCTGGGCGGTACCGCGCGTAACGGGGTGCTCGGGATTCAGCGCACGCTGGCGGAACTCGGCGAGTGCCTTTTGGTCGAGCAATCCTTTGAGTGCCTCGTCGTCGATCAGCTCGATCTTCTGGATCTCGTGCGACGTACGGAAACCGTCGAAGAAATGCATGAACGGCACGCGGGATTTGATCGACAGGATATGGGCCAGTCCGGCCAGGTCCATCACCTCCTGCACGCTGCTGGTAGCCAGCATCGCAAAGCCCGTCTGGCGGGTTGCCATAACGTCCTGATGGTCGCCGAAGATCGAAAGGCTCTGCGCAGCCAGGGCGCGGGCCGAAACATGGAACACGCCCGGGAGCAGTTCACCGGCGATTTTGTACATGTTGGGGATCATCAGCAGCAACCCCTGCGAAGCGGTGAACGTCGAAGTCAGCGCGCCGCTCTGCAGCGAACCGTGCACTGCACCGGCTGCGCCCGCCTCGGACTGCATCTCGACCACTTTGACCGTTTCGCCGAAGATGTTCTTACGGCCTTGTGCAGCCCATTCGTCCACCAATTCGGCCATCGTCGACGACGGCGTGATGGGGTAAATAGCAGCCACCTCGCTGAACATATACGCGATGTGTGCCGCTGCATAGTTACCGTCACAAGTAATAAATTTTTTCTGTGCCATCTTACAATAAACTATTATGTCAATATGTGTTTTGTCGGCGTTAAAAAACAGATTACGGAAAGCATAATCCGTGCAAATATACTTCTATTATTTTAAACCGTCTCAAAATAAACGGCATTAATTTTACCCGGAAAACCCATTTTAGAAGCTATCGTATCCATTTTACCGCTATTTTTGTAACCGGAAGCGCCGGGCCTCCGGCCAGAAACCCGCGCGATCCGTAAAACGAAAAATACCCAAATGCGATACCTCGGACGGCTGCTTGTATATTTGGCGATCTTCTTCTTCACGCTCTCGGTGAGTTCTGTGCTCATCGCCAGGGTGATACCCGTCACTGTGACTCCGCTCAAGGTGCTCCGCCTGGTAGAAAATTTCCCGGACAAGGGGCTCTCCGTGCAATCGAACTGGGTGCCGCTGCACCGCATCAACCTCTCGATGGTACGGGCAGTGATCGCCACCGAAGACAACAATTTCCTCACCCACCGCGGTTTCGACTGGGACGCCATCAACAAGGCGCTCGACGAGAACCGCGAAGGGGGCCGCATCCGCGGAGGCAGCACCATATCGCAACAAACCGCAAAGAACGTTTTTTGCCTCCCGTCGCGTACCTGGACGCGCAAAGCAGTCGAAGCCTATTATACCTTCCTGATCGAGACTTTCTGGGACAAGCGGCGTATCATGGAAGTCTACCTCAATGTGATCGAAACGGGTGAGAACATGTACGGCGTCGAAGCTCCCGCACGGCAGGTCTACGGCAAAACGGCCGAGCACCTCAACCGCCACGAGGCATCGATGATCGCCTCGGTGCTGCCCAATCCGATCCGGATGAAAATCGCCGCACCTTCATCTTATGTCGTACGCCGTGCGGCACAGGTGCGCTCGCTGATGAGCAAGCTTCCCCCGGTCGATTTCGACGATCCCCAACCGGTTGTCCCGGCTCGAGACCGCCGCAAATAATCCCTCCCCGATCCGTTTAAAAACGTCCGGCAACAGACAAATAGTACGCTCGCCGGAAAGATACCCGCCATAGGGCTGTACGGCAACACAAAAAAGCCGCTCCCCAAAGGGAACGGCTCCGGTATAGATTTTATGAAAGGTAATTATTTGATGCGCTCGTAATATTCACGCGTGCGGGTATCGACGCGGATTTTCTCGCCGGTCTGGATGAACAGCGGAACCTTGATCGTAGCACCGGTCTCGACCGTAGCGGGTTTCAGCGAGTTGGTCGAAGCGGTATCGCCTTTGACACCCGGTTCGGTATAAGTCACCTCCATGTCGATGATCGGCGGCAACTCTGCAGAGAGTACGGTCTCTTTTTCGGTGTGGAACATCACTTCCACTACCTGGCCCTCTTTCATCAGGTCGGAGTTATCAATCAGGTCGCGGTTGATTATAATCTGCTCGAACGTCTCGGTGTGCATGAAATTGCAACCCATATCGTCTTCGTACAAGTATTGGTAAGGACGGCGTTCTACGCGAACCGGTTCGATGGCAACCCCTGCCGTGAAGGTATTGTCGATCGTACGGCCGTTTTCCAGGTTCTTGAGTTTCGTACGGACGAATGCAGGCCCCTTGCCCGGTTTTACATGCTGGAAATCAACGATCTGCATGGTCTTACCGTTGAATTCGATGCACATTCCGATTTTAATATCTGCTGTTGTTGCCATCTGTGTAATTTTTTTGTGAGTGCAAAAATAGCGTTTTTTTCGCAAAATAACAAACCAGGACCGCCCGGCAGCCATCCGCACAGGGAATCCCTTCATCAGAAAATCCTACAGTCCCCAGATAAAAATTGCCTCCGGAACAGGTGTTTCACGCCTTGAACCCAATTTGATATTGATCGGGAAATCGGTCGCATTTTCCCGATCCTTTTCAGATCAATAGAATAGGCCGCTTCCGTTGAACAACATAAAGCCGAAATTAAAGGTAAGGAACCAGTTGTGGCTCGTCGTCGCATCATATTTCGACAGGGTCAGGCTGATCGGGCCGATATGCGTCTGGTACACCAGCGATGAATTGAAAATGTAGCGTAACCGCTTGCGCACGTCGGCCGTACTTTTGTTCGCATCTTCCGGCAAAAACGCATAAACGCTGTTTTTCAAATAGAACCTCGGTCCGAATTCGAACGTCGGGATGATTCCGCCGCCGATAAACGACTTGCTGCGGAAATCCTTCAGGTAAACCAGCCGGCTGTGCGGCGTCGGCTGGAAGGCGGGCGAAGAGATGTTCGTCGCATATTCGTTCGAGAACGACGGATGAGTCGTAATCACCCCGTCGACCAGGTAGCCGAGTGAAAACCACTTCGCAATGCGGAAGTACTGCTCGCGTGTAAACCGGGCCCCGAACCAGTAGCGGTTCTCCTCGACGCGATCCGCCGTAGGTGCAAACGTGCCGGGGGTATAGTATTCCAATCCGCTGACATAGATCGCCGAGATCGACTGCCTGAGTCCGCGTGTGGGATACATCAGGTAATTGAGATTGTTGCGGGCCAGTTCGAGTTTGACGCCCAGGAACGGAAACCGGCTCTGGTCCATCACATCGTCGTCCGAATGACCGGTGCTCTGGAAATAGCGGAAATTTTCCCGGCCAATGTTGAAACGCATCGAGAAAGCCTGGAAACGGTCGGTCGGCATGCTCAGCCCGGCGGTCAGGTGCAGGTCGCCCTGCTTGGCGAAACTCAGGTCGTTATGCTTGGAGAGCATCCCGAAGTCGCTCTTGAAAAAGTTGTAGTAGTTGTAATAAAATCCGTAATCGACCGCAAAGGGAATTTTCCAGAAAAAGTCGTTCCGTCCCCCGACGAAGACCGAAGAGTAAAGCGCGCTGAAATAACCGTCGAAATTGTAGGTATGCATGTTGCGTCCGAGCCGCCGGTACTCTACTCCCACATAAGCCTGGTTCATCGACGTGGAAGAGATATTACCGCCGAACATCAACTTGAGGCTCGGTTTGGTGCGCAGGTGCAGATCCAACTGAAACGATTTGGTCGTGTCGTTGTAAGCAACGTCAGGGAAATCGCCCTCAATTTCGCCTTCGGATAGCATTTTGAAATATTCGGAACGGAACTGGTCGAAATCGAACAACTTCTGCTCTTCGAGTTTTTTGTCGAGCTGCAAAATCCGCTTCATGTACTGCGTCTGCTTCTTGCCCATCCCGCTGATTTCGTACTTGTCGAACACCAGTTTCGGCAACGACATGCGGTAAGCCGCCCGGCGCAGGTCCAGTTCTGTGGTGTCGGCCCGGCGCACGACACGCTCGAAAATCTGCGGCATTTTAGCCATCGCGTCCTGATAGCCCCGGTCGATCACATAAGCCGCTTTACTGAAATCGAGCGTCGTCACATCGTCGAACGTATGGTCTATCAGAATGTCTTCGTCCGAAGGAAGGTCATAATCGGTATGCATCATCGTCAGCGCGAGGATCTGCTCCATCGGGTTGTCTTCCTTGGGTTTGGAGTTGCCTTCGACACATTTGCTGCCGATGAGGATATCCGGCTTGAAATCCTCCTGCAACACCTGCCACGGGAAGTTGTTGTAGATGCCGCCGTCGTAAAGTAGCGTGGAATCCTGTTTGATCGGGCGGAATACGAGCGGAATGGTCATCGACGCGCGGATCGCTTTGCCGAGATCCCCCCCGCGGTAAACCACCTCTTTGCGTGCGGCCGCGTCGGTAGCGATGCAGCGGAACGGAACGAAAAGCTTGTCGAAGTCACCGCCGCACTGGGCCGAGGGTCCCGAGAAAAATTCGACGAAAGCCAGATCGAGTGTGTTCGACTGGATCAAGCTCGTCGGGAGCTGCAATTTCGCTATCCGCTGGGGATTGCGGAAATCGATCCGCAGCGTAATCATCGCGGCATTGGGCCGGCGCTGTTTGAAATAATAGATATATTTGTCCTCGATCTTGCCGGACATCCAGTATTTGATCTGGTTCGATTCGAAAATTTCCGCCATCTGCTCCGGAGTATAACCGATAGCATACAGGCCCGCGATAATCGCACCCATCGAGGTACCCGACACGTAATCGATCGGAATGCCGTTCTCTTCCAAAGCTTTGATCACGCCGATGTGGTAAAGCCCTTTGGCGCCCCCGCCGCTCAGCACGAGTCCCACGCGCTGGGCCGATGCCAGCGTGGCCGAGAGCAGCAGGATCAGCGTAATTATGCCTCTGAGGTGGGTCATCTTCAAAATAAATTCTTAACTTTGTCTGTTAAATAACCCCGAACGGTTAAGGTTTACGATCCGTATCGCACCGGCCTGAAGGGTGTCCGTCTATTGAAAACGTTCAAAGATCGGAATTCTTTTACTATAACGTGTAAATATAGCGAAAAAACAGCCAACAATAAAGATGATTGAGAAAATAAACGACCTGCTCAAACGGGTTGAAGAGTTCAAACCGCAGGCTGCGGCGGAGATCGAAGAGTTCCGCGTGCGGCTGCTCGGCCGTAAGGGTCAACTCAACGACATCCTGGACGAATTCAAAACCGTGGCCCCCGAAATGAAACGGGAACTGGGTCAGAAAATCAATACGCTGAAGACCCGTGCGATCGAAAAGATCAATGCCCTGAAAACCGAACTCGAAAACAGCGAGAACAATACCGCCGACAGCGGTGCATGGATCGACATGAGCCGCCCGGGCAGCAACGATCCTGTCGGCAGCCGCCATCCGATCTCATTGGTCAAAAACGAGATCGTCAGCATTTTTGCGCGCCTGGGTTACACGGTGGCCGAAGGCCCTGAAATCGAGGACGACTGGCATGTTTTCTCGGCGCTGAACTTTCCACCCGAACATCCGGCCCGCGACATGCAGGATACCTTCTTCATCGAAAAGAACCCCGATATCCTGCTGCGCACGCACACCAGTTCGATTCAGGTCCGCACGATGGAGCACCAGAAACCGCCCATTCGCGTAATTTGCCCGGGCCGCGTGTTCCGCAACGAGGCTATCTCGTACCGCGCGCACTGCATTTTCCATCAGGTCGAAGGACTCTACGTCGACGAAAATGTCTCGTTCGCAGACATGAAGCAGAGTATCCTCTACTTTGCCAAAGAGATGTTCGGCGAGAAGAGCCGGATCCGTATGCGCCCCTCCTATTTCCCGTTCACCGAACCGTCGGCCGAAGTAGACGTCTCCTGCAACCTCTGCGGAGGCAAGGGATGCAATGTCTGCAAGCACACCGGATGGCTCGAAATCATGGGCTGTGGAATGGTAGACCCCAATGTACTCAAGGCATCGGGTATCGATCCGGAAAAATATTCCGGCTTCGCATTCGGCATGGGAGTTGAACGGATCGCGATGCTGAAATTCGGAGTAAAAGACCTGCGCCTCTATTTTGAAAACGACGTCAGGTTCCTGCGCCAGTTCGATTCGGTGATCTAATCCCCCACCGATCCAAGCCTATGAAGGGAAGCAACTTGTTCTATATCGCCGTTACGGCCACCGTTCTCCTCTCCTGCTCCGTCGTTTCGCACGGAGGGTCACGGGGGACTGCGGCAGATCCGGCCGTGCGTGCCGCCAAATACTATCCGGCACCGGAACGGGCCACTTTCCTCTATACGGAAGGACTCAAAAACAGCCTGATGCACGGTGATCCCCGTCGCAGCGCCGCACTGTTCGGCGAGGTGCTCAAACTGGATTCGCTGCACGCACCGACCTATTACGAGTTGGCCAACCTGTTTGCCCAAACACCCCAACAGGCAATTCCTTACAGCCGCAACGCTTTGCGGCTCGATTCGGCGAATACGTGGTATCTCACCCAACTCGGACAGCTCTATCTGGGAACGAAAGCTTACGATTCAGCGCTGCGGGTTTACAACAAACTGCTGAAACTCGCACCAGGCAATCCCGATAACTACGTACGCCTCGCAGCTTTGTACGAACAGCAGGGACAGCCTTTTTCGGCCATCTCGGTACTCGACACGGCCGAAACCCGTTTCGGGATCATCGAAGGAGTGTCAGGCTACAAACGGCAGTTGTTGATCAATGTAAAACTGTACGATAAAGCGCTCCGGGAAGCCAAGGAACTGACGGCAAACTTCCCGTACGATGCCTCGAATTTCGTCGCACTGGCCGAAACCTATGCGGCGATAGGACGCGACTCGCTGGCGCTGGACGCCTACAAGCAGGCCCGGACGCTCAGCCCCAACAATACACAGGTATTGGTCTCGCTGAACGAATTTTACAAACGCCGGGGCGACGACGTGAATTTCCTCTCGACAGCCCGCCAGCTATTCGAAGCCAGCGACATTCCGCTCGAGACGAAGATAGATTTCTTCAAAGAGATCACCTCTTCGAAAGATTTCTACCGCGCCAATTTTTTCCAGATCAACAACCTGATCTCGGATCTGGCAATCAAAAACCCGAACGATTTTCGCATCACGCAACTGTACGGCAACCACCTGATTTCATCGGGCAATCTCGAAGGTGCGCTGCAACTCTACAAATCCCATGTCACCGACTCGGCACCGCAACGGGAGGTATTTACCGAGATTCTCGACATGGAGTCATACCTCAAACATCCTGATTCGGTAGCCAAATACACCACACTGGCGCTCGAAAAATTTCCGTCCGATCCCGAATTTTACCTGCGCAAAGGATTCGGCATGTTCTACTTCATGGAAGATTATGCCGGTGCGGAAAAGGAGTTTCTCAAGGCATTGAAACTGACCCGTACCGATTCGCTGCGAAGTGTGATTTACGGAACATTGGGCGACAACAGGCAGAAAATGGAAGACGGTCCGGGCGCTTACGGCTATTACCGCAAGGGGCTGAAGTACGATCCGGACAATTCTATGATTCTCAACAATTACAGCTATTACCTGAGCGAAAAAGACGAAAAACTGTCGCTGGCCGATAAAATGTCTGAAAAAGCCTGTGAACTGTCGCCAAACAACCCGACCTACCTCGACACGCGGGCCTGGGTGCTTTTTAAGCTGGGGCGGTACGAAGAGGCCAAAACGCTCATGCAGCAGGCCCTTGCTCTGGACCAAAGCGGCAGCGACGAATTGTTCCTGCATTACGGGGACATCCTCTATGCGCTGAAAGATAACTTCATGGCCGTTTTTTACTGGGAAAAGGCCCGGGAGAAGGGATACGATTCAGAAGAGATAGACAAACGACTTAAACAGGTAGAGACAAAATGAACCGACCCCGTTTGCTGTTAATTCTCGCAGCGCTCTTTTGCGCACTGAACCTCGCGGCGCAAAACCAAAGCCTCGATGCGCTGCGTGACGAAATCCGCAGGGCCGAAGAGGAGATTCGCGCCACAAACGAACTGCTGGCCAAAACAAAAAAAGATAAGCAGGTAACCCAAAACCAACTCAAACTGATCCAGAACCGTATTCGCAACCGTAAGCAGATCATCGCGAACCTCGAAAAACAAACCCAGGTGATCAACGGCGATATCGGCACCAAAAACGACACCGTTCACGCGATGCAGAACGAATTGACCCAATTGCGGAAAGAGTACGCGGATATGGTTTATGCTGCCTACAAGAACTACAAACTGAACAATTTTCTCGTCTTTCTGTTCGCTTCGAAGGATTTCAACGACGCCACGCGACGTATCTCCTACATGCGCCGCTACAACCGCATGCGTCAGCAGAAAGCCGAACAGATTAAATCCGTAGCCGATTCGCTTCACGTACAGATCGGAGAGCTCGAAAACAGGAAAGCGGAACTGACCAAAGTCCGCGACACGCGTACACAAGAGGTCTCCTCGTTAGGCAAAGATGAAAAGCAGTACCAATCATCCCTGTCCGAAATCAATACGAAATCGGGTAAACTGTCGTCGGAAATCCGCAAAAAACAGAGCCAGATCAACAAACTGCAACAGCGTATTCAGGCGATTATAGCCGAAGAGGCGCGTAAAAACCGCGCGACTCCGAAATCGGCCGCGCAGGAGGAATACATCGCGAACCTGTCGGGACGGTTCGACCAAAACAAAGGCCTGCTGCCCTATCCCGTCCGCGGAGGCGTGATCGTAGACCGCTACGGCGTCCATCCGCACGCCACACAGAAAGGTTTGATGGTAAACAACAAGGGCGTCAATATCGCTTCGGGAAGCGGCGCGGAAGTACGTGCGGTATTCGAGGGCGATATCACCCAGATTGTCTTCGTGCAGGGACTCAACAATACCGTCATAATCCGCCACGGTAACTACCTGACCACTTACTCGAACCTGGCCAGCGTAAATGTGAAAACGGGGGATAAAGTGACCTTGAACCAAGTGATCGGGCGCCTCTCGAACAGTGACGACAGCGATGACTGCGTGCTGCATTTCGAGATCTGGAAGGAAACAGAAAACCTGAACCCGGAACAATGGCTCAGAAGGTAACCGGCTGATTACAAAAAAATAACAACAAGACAGATATTATACATTAATAAAGTATAATATTATAGCTTATTAAAAACTAATAAAAATTACGCCGGAATGGCCGTACAATACCAGACGCAGGATTGCTCTTTCCGCTTCAGTGGACGCAGAAAAACGACCGACTGGATACGCCGCACAGCGAAGGCGGAGGGCCATCGCACCGGAGATATTACAGTAGTCTTCTGCTCGGACACGGCACTGTTGGAAATCAACCGGCGATATTTGTCGCACGATTATTATACTGACATCATCACGTTCGATTACACGGATACGGAAAAAAAGATTATTTCGGGCGACCTGATGATCAGCATCGATACCGTGCGTGCCAATGCGCAGACATTCGGCGTACCGTTCGAAAACGAGCTCGCACGCGTAATCATCCACGGAGTGCTGCACCTGTTGGGGTATGGAGACAAAACGCCTGAAGAAGAGACGCACATGCATGCGCTCGAGGATAAATACCTGGCGATCCGGGAAGCGCACGACGAAGGCGAGTAAAATTGAAAGCAAGAAAAACAGTAACTGATATAGAAAGAAAAAAGGGCAGGCCGAGAGTGGCAACACAAGGAAGTCTCGGCCGGATTTTGTTTAAGCAAAAATATCCGTCCGTTTCAGGGCAATACAGCTTAAATAGCAAATAAACAACAACATGTTATTCGAATACGATATCATTGTAGTGGGAGGAGGGCATGCCGGATGTGAAGCGGCGGCAGCGGCGGCAACCATGGGTTGCCAAACGCTGTTGGTGACGATGGACATGACCAAATTCGCACAGATGTCGTGTAATCCGGCCGTAGGCGGAGTCGCAAAGGGACAGATCGTCCGTGAAATAGATGCCTTGGGCGGCCGCATGGGAATCATTACCGACCGTTCCACGATCCAATTCCGCATGTTGAACCGCTCGAAAGGCCCCGCCATGTGGAGTCCGCGCGCGCAGTGCGACAAGATGCGCTTCAGCGAATTGTGGCGCGAAACGCTCGAAAACATACCGAACCTTTACCTTTGGCAGGACAGCGTAAATGAACTGTTAGTCGCCGATGGGCACGCTCGTGGCATTAAGACCCGTATGGGGGTCGAATTTAACGCAAAAGCCGTTATCCTTACCGCCGGAACCTTCCTAGGCGGCTTGATGCATATCGGCCGCTCGCAGGCCGAAGGAGGGCGCGCCGGTGATGCGGCGTCACACGGTCTAAGCGAACAACTGGCCGCACTCGGATTCGAAGTCGGCCGCATGAAAACCGGTACGCCGGCTCGCCTGGACGCACGTACGATAGATTTCTCACAGCTCAACGAACAACCGGGCGACGAAAACCCGGGCAAATTCTCATACAGCCCTGAAACAAAAGCAGTTGACAAGCAAAAACCCTGTTTTCTCGTGTACACGTCTCAAGAAGTGCACGATTTGCTGCGGAGCGGTTTTGCCGACTCACCACTCTTCAATGGAACGATCAAAGGAATCGGTCCACGATATTGCCCGAGCATCGAAGATAAACTCCGCACCTTTTCGGAAAAAAACGAGCACCAATTATTCCTCGAACCGGAAGGCGAACATACGAACGAATATTACCTGAACGGTTTTTCATCTTCACTTCCCTGGCAAGTACAAGTCGCCGCATTGCAAAAGATCAAAGGGCTGGAACATGTACACATCTACCGGCCTGGTTATGCCATTGAGTATGACTATTTTCCACCGACACAACTCTATCACTCGCTCGAAACAAAACTGATTTCAGGGCTCTATTTTGCAGGACAGGTAAACGGCACAACCGGATATGAAGAAGCTGGAGCACAGGGACTTATAGCAGGAATCAATGCCGTATTGAAACTGCGTGACGAAGAACCGCTCTTGCTCCGCCGTGACGAATCATATATCGGCGTGTTGATCGACGATTTAGTAACCAAAGGCGTGGACGAACCCTATCGTATGTTCACGAGCCGGGCCGAATACAGAATTTTACTCCGGCAAGACAATGCCGACGTGAGACTGACTCCGATCGGACACAAAATCGGCCTTGTAAGCGAAAAAAGGTACCGGGCGATGGAGCAAAAAAAATCGTCCGTAGAATCGCTTATTTCCTTCCTTCGCCGGGAGAGTGTCACGCCAGCCGATTTATTGGAGTATTTTAAAACGATCGATTCCACCCCCCTGACACAAGGCCGGAAGCTCTACGATATCCTCTTACGCAATAAAGTTACCCTAAATGGGCTGGCCGATCATCTGCCGGGGTTACAGGAATACCTGACACAAAACCAGTGCACCGAGGAGATTGTCGAAGAAGCGGAGATCCGAATCAAGTATCATGGATACATCGAACGGGAACGGCACATCGCAGACAAGATGGTTCGACTGGAAAATATTTCGATCCGGCCAGATTTCGATTTTAATTCATTGAAGGCGCTCTCAATCGAAGCACGGCAGAAACTGACCCGAATTAAACCGTCGACCATCGGACAGGCATCCCGAATACCGGGGGTTTCCCCTGCCGACATCAATGTCCTATTGGTCTATTTCGGAAGGTAGAATTTAATTGCACAAACAAGACAAAAGTGAAAATCAGTTAATGTTCCACGTGGAACATTAACTTACAAAACAAACCTAACAACTAATATTGTTCCACGTGGAACACCTAAGCCATGGATAACAATATCTTTGATCTCTCATCGAACAACGCAGAAAAAATTTACATAAAAGGAAAATTGCATCCTATTCGTGTCGGGATGCGGCAAGTGACGCTCCAAAACGGGACTAAAGTTATCCTTTATGATACAACAGGTGTCTATACGGATAACGGATATAAAATAGATACAGGGAAAGGATTACCGAAAGTCCGTGAAGCATGGATCAAAGACCGGCTGGAAAAAGACGGCGAACTTCATACGCAATTATGGTATGCCAAACAAGGAATTATTACTCCCGAAATGGAGTACGTCGCGATTCGGGAAAGTCAGGGCTGTCCGGAAAAAGACGCAATTACTCCCGAAATGGTTCGGGATGAAATTGTCGCCGGACGTGCCATCCTGCCCTCAAACTATCGTCACCCCGAAGCGGAACCGATGATCATCGGCAATAAATTTTTGGTTAAAATCAATGCCAATATCGGAAACTCGGCCTTGGGTTCATCGATCGATGAAGAGGTGGAAAAAGCGCTTTGGGCCGTCAAATGGGGAGCCGACACCGTAATGGATCTTTCGACCGGAAAAGACATACACCAAACCCGCGAAGCGATCCTGCGTAACACCCCAGTCCCGCTGGGTACCGTACCTATGTACCAGGCTCTCGAAAAAGTGAAAGGCAAAATAGAAGACCTCAATTGGGATGTATACAAACAAACCCTGATCGAGCAAGCCGAACAAGGAGTAGATTATTTCACTATCCATGCAGGCATTTTAAGAGAACATATACCGGCAGCACTGAAGCGTGTGACCGGTATCGTATCCCGCGGTGGATCGATCATGGCCAAATGGATGAGCCACAACAATCAGGAAAATTTCCTGTATACGCATTTCGAAGAGATTTGCGAATTACTGAAAAAGTACGACATCGCTTTCTCTCTGGGAGACGGACTTCGTCCGGGTAGTATCGCCGATGCCAACGATGAAGCCCAGTTCGGTGAATTGAAAGTACTGGGAGAACTGGCCCGTATTTCACGCAAACACGATGTTCAGGTCATTATTGAAGGTCCCGGACACGTACCGATGCACCTCATACGCGAGAATATGGAGAAACAGATAGAATGGTGCGACGAAGCCCCGTTTTACACATTAGGACCGCTTGTAAGCGATATCGGAGCCGGATATGACCACATAACTTCGGCCATAGGCGGCGCAATGATCGGTTGGATGGGGACATCAATGCTTTGTTACGTAACAACCAAAGAGCATCTTGCATTGCCGAATCGCGACGATGTACGGGAAGGAGTAGTAACTTTCAAGCTTGCCGCCCATGCTGCGGATATCGCCAAAGGACATCCGGGGGCAGCGGAACGAGACCTACAAATGAGTAAAGCGCGCTTCGACATGCGTTGGAACGATCAGTTCAATTTATCGCTCGATCCGGAGCGGGCACGCAAAATGCATTTTGAAATGATCGGATCGGGTGCCGATCATTGTTCGATGTGCGGGCCGCATTTTTGTGCCATGAAAATTACGAAATCGATCTAATTCTATACCGATTCAATTCATTTTTTACGAAAACGACTTTCCTTACAAAAAATTTTGAGCAAAAAAATTTATTATACTCAGAAAGTCGAATTCGGAACTTCGATTAACAGAGAAAATTCCAAACAAATAAATCTCTGAAAAGCAAATTATTGAAATCAAAAAGCCGAAACTTTAAAAGTTTCGGCTTTTTACTATTTAAAATAAACGATTTATTTCGTCAATTCAAACGTCATTTGTGCAAGCGCCCGGTATGGTATCCCGTTTCGCATTGCAGGTTGCCAACCTCGAACGGCCTTGTCATAAATTTGGTCGATAATCACCTTCGAATACTGCCGCAACGTATCGCTCAACGGTACAATCCGATGGATCATACCGTTTTCGTCAATATCCGCCTCGATCACAAAAACCGTGGCACTATCTTTCTTTAATAAAGAACGGTCTTCAATCGTCCGATTGATATCGGCCAGTAAAATTTCAGGTAATTTCACCAACGAATTACCTTTGAAAGAGGGCGGAGTGTATTTGAAATTCTCATTTTCTACGAAATTGCATCCGGCCCCGGAGAAAATCCGCCTGTTCCGATCGTACACCAACCGGATAATCGGTGTCTCCTGTGTGACAAAAAAGCTGAACTTCCGTAATCCGATTACCATCCGCACTTCGGTTTTTCCGGAGTTACAGAGGGAATCGGTAATCGTAACCGGTCCGTTCATCACCCGGAAATCGTGCTTGACCTTCTCAAAATCCGCTTTGCTATAACTGCGCACCGACGTATAACCCGGTGTAGTTATATATATCTGATAATCAATATTTTGAGAAAGCAATAATTGACTCAGTCCGGTAAAAAGAAGTAAAAAAAATCCGAATTTTGCGAACATTTTTACGAATTAATTGTCATTCAAACCGTTAACCAAACTTTTAAAATCAATCGCTAAAAATCTATCGTACCCAACGTAAAACGAATTGGCAGATCCGGTTATTTCGCAGCCATTTTTGACCAACTGTCTTTCAAGGTAACAGTACGGTTGAAAACGGGTTTTTCAACGGAAGAATCCTTGTCGGCACAGAAATATCCGATCCGTTCGAACTGATATTTGCTCCCGGGAGCCGTCCCGGCGAGCGAAGGCTCCACATATCCCTTCACAACGGTCAAAGAAGCCGGATTTAAGTAATCTTTAAAGGTCTTGCCTTCCTCGATATCATCGAGGCTCTCGCGTGTAAATAAACGGTCGAAAAGGCGTATTTCCGCCTCTTTGGCATGCGGTGCCGAAACCCAGTGGATGACCCCCTTCACTTTCCGGCCATCGGAAGATTGACCTCCCTTGGACATCGGATCGTAAGTACAGCGCAACTCCACGATTTCGCCCTGTTCGTTTTTAACTACCTCATTGCAACGGATCAGGTAAGCATACCGCAAACGCACTTCATTCCCGGGTGAAAGGCGGAAATATTTTTTGGGGGGAACTTCCATGAAATCGTCCCGTTCGATATAGACTTCACGCGAAAAAGGCACTTCACGATGTCCGGCCGATTCATCTTCGGGATTATTGACACAACTGATCATTTCGGTCTCTCCCTCAGGGTAATTGGTAATCACCACCTTGATCGGATTCAGCACTGCCATACGGCGTTCAGCGCGTTTGTTAAGGTCCTCGCGGACACAGAATTCCAGCAGTCCCAGGTCGATCACGTTATCGCGCTTGGCCACACCCACCTTGTCGGCAAACATCCGGATGCTCTCGGGGGTATATCCCCTACGGCGCAGCCCGCAAATCGTCGGCATACGGGGATCGTCCCATCCCATGACGATTCCTTCCTGCACGCACTGGAGCAGCTTACGCTTACTCATCATCGTATAGGTCAGGTTCAAACGGGCAAACTCGTATTGATGGCTTTCAAAAATACCGAGCTGCTGAATGAACCAGTCGTATAACGGACGGTGCACATCGAATTCGAGCGTACAGATCGAATGGGTAATGCCTTCGATCGAATCGGACTGCCCGTGGGCATAGTCGTACATCGGGTAAATACACCATTTATCGCCCGTACGGTGATGTTCCGAATGAAGAATACGATACATAATCGGATCCCGCAACAACATGTTGGGATGGGCCATATCGATCTTTGCACGGAGTACTTTCTCGCCGTCGGCAAACTCCCCGGCCCGCATGCGGGCAAACAGGTCTAAGTTTTCTTCCACGCTGCGGTTGCGCCACGGACTCTCCTTACCCGGCACCGTTACTGTGCCCCGATTCAGGCGTATCTCCTCCTGAGACTGGTCATCGACATAGGCTTTTCCCTTGCGGATCAGCTCAACAGCCCAATCATACAGTTGTTCGAAATAGTCGGAAGCATAGTGCTCTTCGGCCCATTGGAAACCGAGCCAATTGACATCTTCTTTAATCGAATCGACATACTCGACATCCTCCTTGACCGGGTTTGTATCGTCGAAGCGAAGGTTGCAAAGGCCACCGTAACGCTTGGCAAGACCGAAATTGAGGCAGATACTTTTGGCATGGCCGATATGCAGGTAGCCGTTGGGTTCAGGCGGGAAACGCGTATGAATCTGTTTTACCGCGCCGTCAGCAAGGCTCTTTTCTATAATTTCTTCCAGAAAATTAAGCGACCTCTCGGTAGAAACCGCCTCTTCGTTGACCGTACTCATAATTTCGGATTAATAGACTTCTGGTTACAAAAATAAGTTATTTTGCGGACAAACCGCTCTTTAAGATACATTTTAAAACGGTTTGCATATAAAATGAGAAGGGGACTTCGGCAATCGCTTCGCGAATACCGAAGTCCCCTTTCAATGGGCCAGGCTTTTTACCTAACGTACCAACGTCAATTCATCGATCAGTCTGGTCGCCCCGGCATACTTTTCGATGACGAACAAAACATAACGGATATCGACGCTGATCGTACGCTGCAATCGGGGTTCGAACGCAATATCCCCGCTCATCGCCTCCCAGTTACCGTCGAATGCAAGGCCTACCAGCTCACCTTTGCCGTTAAGCACGGGACTGCCGGAATTACCGCCGGTAATGTCGTTATTGCTCAGGAAACCCACACGCACGGTACCTTCTTCGGCATATTGGCCGAAATCCTTGGCACGGTACAGCTCCTTAAGTTTTTCCGGAACTGTAAATTCCATCGGATTCGACGTATCCTCCTTGGCAATCACACCGTCCAGGGTAGTATAATAGTCGTAAATAACGCCGTCCGCAGGCCGGTAAGGAAGTACCTGTCCGTAAGTAAGCCGCATAGTGAAATTGGCATCGGGATAGAATTTCCTGTCCGGTTGCATTTCCAGCAGACCGGCAATGAAAAGGCGGTGCCCGCGGCGGTATTTTTTGGCTATTTCCGACAATTTTTTCGCATCCCGCCCGAACGACTGCATCACCGACTTATTGAGCCGGTAAGCCGGATCGTTTTTCAGTTTTTCAATATCCGGATCCTTTAAGAAGGCCTCAAACTGTTGCCGGGAAGCGAAAATCGAATTATCGTACAGGAAATCCACATATCGTTCCACATCTCCGGCAAACAGGCTGTCGATTCGATTCAGCTCGACCGGACGATCCTCTTTCGACAGGCTGTCGTATACGATCCGGATCATCCGTTTGGCTATCTTCCGGTCCGTAGGCGGGTTGTAATCCTTATACATGCCGGACAGTCCCTTACCCAGTGCTGCCAACACCACCGTATCCAACCGCGTGGAATCCTTTTTCAGCAGCCTGTCCCCCACTCCTGCCATTGCGATGATCTCAGTTCCCCGCAACAACGCTTCGGAAATGTACTGCCGGTAATTTTCATACGGAATCCGCTCGGCGACAGACTCCTTAATCAGTTTCAACGCATCGCCGTACTTCGCCTGACGGGCGGGATCGGCAGCCGCCCAGGCCTGAAACTGTGCTTCCAAAGCCTCTTTCTGCCCCTTCACATTCAATTTGCGCAACCCGCGGCTCTCACCGATCGAGTTCTTCCAGTAATTCGAAGAACCGGCGTATTTGTTCGCATACTGCAGGCGTACCTTCTCACTGGCCTGCATATCCTCCATCATCAGTTTCTGCCGTTCGCCGCGAATAAAGATCCGGTTCGGATTGTCCACGTTCAGCACCTGGTCGATCTCGAAAGAGGTCATGTAACGCTCGGTCGATCCGGGAAAACCCATGATCATCGTATAATCGCCCGGTTTTACCCCTTTCAGCGATATTTTCAAATGGGTCGGCGTCGCATAAGGTATATTGTCTTTGGAATACGGTGCCGGTTTACCATCCTTATCGGCATAAACCCGGAAAACCGAAAAGTCGCCCGTATGGCGCGGCCACATCCAATTGTCGGTATCTCCGCCGAATTTGCCGATCGAAGAGGGCGGGGTTCCTACCAGGCGCAGGTCGGTATACTGTTCCACAACGAACAACAGATATTGATTCCCACCGAAAAACGATTTGACAAACGCCTCTTTAGAACTCTTTTCCGGCAATGCTTCCTTTACGATCTTATCGGACAGTTCGTCAACCTGTTTCTGCCGTTGCTGCTCGCTCATCGAATCACTCAGAAAAGGCAGAATCCTATCCGAAACATCCTCGATGCTACGGATAAAGGTAACCGACATACCCGGACAAGGCAACTCCTCTTTGTAATCCATCGCCCAAAAACCGTTTTGCAGATAGTCGTGTTCGACGCTGCTGAGCCGCTGTATAGAACCGTAACCGCAATGGTGGTTGGTAAAGACCAGTCCGTTGGGTGATACGATCTCTCCGGTGCACCCGCCGCCGAAAATGACAATTGCATCCTTCAGCGATGTACCGTTGAGGTTATAAATCTGCTCGGCCGAAAGCTTGAGCCCTTTGGCCTTCATATCCTTAATATTCAGCTTCTGCAGGTAAGGCAGCAGCCACATTCCTTCGTCAGCCCGGACTTGCACGGCTGCCAGCAGCAAACAGCAAAGGGCCATTCCCCATCTTTTCATTTATCGTTTGGTTTTAGTTTGGATTCGCGAATTCTCGCATGTGCAAAACGCTTTGTCACGCAAATATATCATTAATCAGCGTTTGGCAGCAAGCATATTGCGGATGGAACGCTCGGCCCGGCGGCGGATCGACTCTTCGATGACCACCTCGGGCGTTTCGTCACGCAATGCCGCGTACATTTTGTCGAGCGTAACGAGTTTCATGTACGAACAGTCGTTGCATCCGCATGTCGAATCGGACGGGGGAGCCGGAATGAAACGTTTCGACGGATTGTCCTTGGCCATCTGGTGCAGGATACCCGGTTCGGTGACGACGATAAACGTGTCGGCATCGCTCTGCGTCGCATAGTTGAGCAGCGCAGCCGTACTGCCGACATAGTCGGCGACCAGCAACACGGGCTTTTTGCATTCCGGATGTGCCAGCACTTTGGCTTCGGGGTATTGTTTTTTCAATTCGATAATCTTCTCGAGGGAGAATTCCTCATGCACATGGCACGCACCGTCCCATACCACCATATCGCGTCCGGTAACGCTCTGGATGTAATTGCCCAGGTTGCGGTCCGGCGCAAAGACGATCTTGGCGTTCACCGGCAATGAACGCACGATCTCGACGGCGTTGCTCGACGTACAGCAGATATCAGTCAGGGCCTTTACCCCCACTGACGTATTGACATAGGAGACCACCGTATAACCGGGATACCGTTCCAGAAACTTCGCGAACGCCGATGCTTCGCACGAATCGGCCAACGAACAACCCGCCGCCGGATCGGGCAGCAGTACTTTCTTATCCGGTGAAAGTATTTTGGCCGTCTCGGCCATGAAATGAACGCCCGCAAACAGGATGATATCCGCATCTGTCTGTGCGGCCTTTTCGGAAAGCGCGAGCGAATCGCCGGTAAAATCGGCTGCTTCCTGAATTTCCGGACGTGTATAGTAGTGAGCCAGAATTACGGCGTTTTTCTCTTTGGCCAATTGCCGGAGCTGTTCGATCCGGCGAAGTTGGTCGGGTGAAAATTTTTCGGATTTCATAGGCAGCAGTGTGAACAGTTCTTTTTTATATTTTTATTTCCTTTTTTAAATTTAAAAAGAAAAGAGTAATAATAAGAGGCGTTGGCCGTGTTGATAATTCCGAGGAGCTATTTTGGATGATAAAATGTAAAGTTAATAAAAACAATCCATCAACATATCATATTGCTTCGGTAAGTGTCCATGCCCCTTTTTTATCCGGTTATCGACAGTTGTCGGTAAGCGTTGCCAACATATCGACATCCGATCGGCCGCGTCCCGGACCGGTGGAAAACCCGATAAGAGAGTGTTGAAAGATCACAGCAAAAAAAGTTTGCATCTCTGCTAAAAACGTCTATATCAACTCAACGATCGAACAAACAATAGCCCGGATGAGAAAACTTTCATTTTCGATACACACCGGTTTAATGTTCTGTTAACAATTTATTAAAACGATCTTCGGTGTGATAAATAGTTGGAAGCGAGTTTACTGACAGACAGTGTGGAAAAAGTTATCGTCAGTGTCCCGTCTTTTCCAATTCCGTTACGAGGTTTTTAGCCAAACCGGTGTAAAAGGCGGCGGAGGTGCTCTCCTGCGTGGCGACCGGCGTTCCTGCATCGGCCGCTTCGCGGACGCTCTGGATAAGCGGAATTTCAGCCAGCAACGGTATGTTTTCACTGCGGGCCAACTCCTGTGCTCCTCCTTTACCGAAGATGTAGTACCGGTTTGCAGGCAGTTCTGCCGGTGTGAACCAGGCCATGTTTTCCACAATGCCCAATACGGGAATATTGATCTGCTTGGCCCGGAACATCCCGATGCCGCGCCGGACGTCGGCCAGTGCGATCTTTTGCGGCGTGCTGACGATGATCGCCCCGGAAATTTTCAGGTCCTGCATCAGCGAGAGGTGGATATCGCCCGTGCCGGGAGGCATGTCGATCAGCAGGAAATCCAGTTCTCCCCAATCGGTCTGGTGGGTCAGCTGGCGCAGTGCATTGGTCGCCATAGGGCCCCGCCAGATCAAAGCGTCTTTCGGGTTGATGAAAAACCCGATCGACATTACCTTAACCCCCATGCTGAGCGCCGGATAGATACGCGGCGTTCCCTCTTCCTCTTCATCGCCGGCGGGTTGGTAACCTTCCACGCCGAACATTGTCGGCATCGAGGGACCGTAAATATCGGCGTCGAGAATGCCCACTCTGTAGCCCATTCGCTGCAGGGCGACCGCCAGATTGGCCGTGACGGTGCTTTTCCCTACGCCTCCCTTGGCCGAACTGACCGCGATAATATGCTTGATCCCGCCCGTCCAGCTTCCCGGTTCCGGTTTTTTGGGTTCTATTTTTTTAGGGGGTGCCTCTTTGATGAAGACCGAAATATGACCGGCATATTGCGGAAATGTTTCGGACAGGATGGTTTCGCACGCCTTTTTCAGCGATGTGGCGAACGGGTCGCGGCTGCGGGAAAACGCGAGCGTGAACTGGATCTTGTCTCCGGTTACGATCAGGTTTTCAATCATACCTTGCGAGACGAGGTCAGTGCTTGTTTCGGGGTGTTGCACGCGGCGCAGGACTTCCAGAATATCGTTTTGGTCCATTGTGACGGATGTTTAATAGTTGTACGCAAAGGTAATAAACTGCTCAGGATCTCCCAAAAGTTACTATTTTTGTGCAGGTAGCCTGCGAAAGTTCCTCCAGGCCGGATTACACCGGACGTTTTGCCGGTGGCCGGTCCTCTTGCAGACCGGAAAAACCGGGCATCGGTTTTCGGAACGGGATTTGTCCTGAACTGGAAATCTTTCAAAACAGGGACCAAATGCAGTCGAACGGTACGGAGTACCTAAACAATCACAAGATGAACGCATTTTTCAAAACATTTTTCGCTTCGCTGCTTGCCGTAGTGGCCGGCGGCATTCTTTTCGCCGTGTTGGGTGTAATGGTTCTGGTCGGAATCGGCGTGAGTGCCCTCTCCGGCAGTACGGCAGCGGTCTCCTCGCCCGCGGCGCATACGGTCCTGAAGATCGACCTGGCGACGCCGGTCGTGGACAACCCTTCGCAGGGAGCGCTCTCATCGCTCGATTGGGTGACGATGCGGATGAACCGCGAGCTCGGCCTGCTCGATGTGCTCGGCGCACTCGAACGGGCCGAATCCGACAAGCATATCGATGGTATTTACCTGAACCTGTCGCCGGTGATGCCGCTCGGGATGGCGACGATGGAGGAGCTGCGCGACGCATTGGTCAAATTCAAGGAGCGTTCGGGCAAGTTCGTGGTAGCTTATTCCGATTTTTATACCCAGGGTACTTATTACCTCAGTTCAGTGGCCGACCGTCTTTACCTCAATCCCCAGGGAACTTTGCTGTGGAAGGGGCTTTCGTCGAACGTGATGTTTTATAAAGGGTTGCTCGACAAGCTCGGTGTCCGGCCCGAAGTGATCCGGCACGGTGCCTATAAAGCCGCCGTGGAACCGTTTATTATGGACCGGATGAGTCCCGAGAACCGTCGGCAAACCGAAGAGTTGATCGGCACGATCTGGTCGCATGTCGTGGGGGGAATCGCTCGTGCGCGGTCGCTCGACTCGGCGGCACTGCAACAGTATGCCTCGACCCTTGCCATCGGCGATGCTGCGCTTGCAGTGGAGAAAAAAATGGTCGATTCACTCGCTTACAGCGCTGATATGGAGGCGATGCTGGCCGGGATGACAGGGCAGCAGGAGACCCGGTTCATTTCGTTGGAAGATTATGTGATGCAGGGTCAGGTCGGCAGCAGCGGCGGTAAAGGATCCGGCAACCGGATCGCCGTGCTCTATGCCGAAGGCGATATTGTGGACGGAGAGGCTCCGGAACGTGAGGTGGGCGGCGAGACGCTTGCGGCGAAACTGGCCGATTTGCGCCGGGATGAGGAGGTCAAGGCCGTGGTGCTGCGGGTCAACTCGCCCGGGGGCAGTGCGCTTGCTTCGGAGGTGATCTGGCATGAGATGGAACTGCTCCGTGCGGAAAAGCCGGTCGTCGTTTCGATGGGTAACGTGGCCGCATCGGGGGGATATTATATCGCGTGTCCGGCTGATGTGATCCTTGCCTCTCCCACTACGATCACCGGGTCGATCGGGGTATTCGGGCTGCTGTTCAATGCCGGGCAGGGATTGAAGGATAAACTCGGCGTTACGGTGGATGTCGCCAAGACCAATCCGTCGGCCGATATAGGGCTTCCGTTCCGGGAGGTATCCCCCGCCGAGCGGGATTATCTGCAACACAATGTCGAGCGAGTCTATGCAGGGTTTGTCAAGCATGTAGCCGAAGGACGTAACCTGACTGAAGCACAGGTGGACAGTATCGGCGGCGGCCGGGTATGGTCCGGCGTCAGCGCGCTTGACAACGGGCTGATCGATGCCTGGGGCGGCCTTTCCGATGCAATTTCGCTCGCGGCCGATCGGGCCGGGGTCGGCGACGATTTCAGCATCAGCGTACCGAGCCAGGCGCCCGACCTGTTCACACGCATCTTTACGCTGCTTTCGGCCCGGGCCGGCGTGGATCATTTGCAAAACGGGCTGGGCGAACTGTACCGGGAGTATGCCGGATTACAGAAGATCCTTTCACGGCAGGGAGTGCAGGCCGTAATGCCTTACCGGTTGGAAATCCGTTGAATGACTGCCGAATACTGAGTGTTCCGGTGCCGGAGAGGGGTTTTGCGCGGCATTTGCCGTGAAAAATTTGACATTCAGTCTTTTTTAGTTACTTTTGAAGATTGGAACGATTCGGTATGTTGCGTACGCTTTGGGCCGCTCCGCTGGCTTGGATATACGGACTGGTCGTCGGGATCAGGCACAAGCTTTTCGACCTGAAGATTCTCAGGAGCGAAGAGTTCGATATCCCTATTGTATGCGTCGGAAACCTCACTGTCGGCGGTACCGGCAAGACTCCCGTCACGGAATACCTGATCGAATATTTCGCATCGCGCTATAACATAGCGGTGCTTTCGCGCGGATACAAACGCAAAACGCGCGGGTTCGTGCTTTCGGATGTTCGCTCGTCGTTCCGGGCGATCGGTGACGAACCCAAACAGATCAAGCTGAAATATCCGGAGATTCCGGTGGCCGTCTGCGAGCGCAGGGTCGAAGGGATCAGGCGCCTGAGGGAGGCGCACCCCGAAGTGAACCTGATTATTCTGGATGACGCATTCCAGCACCGTTATGTCGAATCGTGGGTCAATATCCTGTTGATGGATTACAACAACCCGATCTACCACGACTCTTTCCTGCCCCAGGGGACGCTGCGCGACAGCCGCAGCCAGCTTTACCGGGCCAATTTCGTGCTGGTGACCAAATGTCCCGAAACAATCAATCCGCTTGATATGCGTATCGTTAAGAAACGGCTCGAACTGTTTCCTTACCAGTCGCTCTATTTTTCGCGGATGGTCCAGGGGTACCCGGTGCCGTTATTTCCCGAACAGATCGGGCGTGCGGTTCAGCCTCATGATCCGGTGATCGTGATGAGCGGAATTGCGAATCCGAAACCGCTTGTAGGTGCCCTTTCACAGCATCATAAGATCGTGGGCAAGCTTTTGTTCGACGATCATCACACTTACCGCATGCGCGATATGGAGCGGTTGAAACGCATGCTCGCCGAGTCCCCGGAACATACGGCCGTCGTCGTGACCGAAAAAGATGCGGTTAAACTGACCAACCGCAAGAAAATTCCGTTGGAAATCCAGCGGAGAATCTACTATGCACCGATCCACGTGGAATTTATCGGAGACCGTGAGGAGAGGTTCTTACACCAACTCGAACAGTATGTTACAACAAATCAAAAATACAGCGTCCTTCATCCGGAATAAGGTCGATTTCAAACCCCAGGTGGGCATTATCCTGGGCAGCGGGCTAGGCGGCTTGGCGGACAATATTCAGGTCGTTGCGCAACTCGATTATAAAGATATTCCGGGTTTTCCGGTCTCGACGGTTGCCGGCCATGCCGGGCGGTTGATTTTCGGGATGCTCGGCGGCAAGCGTGTCGTGGCCATGCAGGGACGGTTCCATTATTATGAAGGTTACACACCGCAGCAGGTGGTTTTCCCGGTGCGCGTGCTGAAAATGCTCGGGATCGAATACCTGTTCGTGTCGAATGCCGGCGGCGGAGTCAATCCTGATTTCCATGTCGGCGACGTGATGGTAATCACAGATCACATCAATATGATTCCCAATCCGTTGATCGGGCCTAATCCGGAAGAACTGGGGCCCCGTTTTCCCGATATGAGCGAAGCGTACAGCCGGAAGCTGATCGCGCTGGCTGACGGGATAGCCGAACGTGAGGGAATTGTGTTGCAACACGGTTGCTACTGGGGTGGAACGGGCCCGACGTACGAGACACCGGCTGAATATCGTTTTTTCCACATTGCAGGGGCCGATTCGGTGGGAATGTCCACTACCCCCGAAGTGATCGCCGCGCGGCATATGGGACTGCCCGTGTTTGCCGTATCGGTCATTACGAACATCGGCCTGTCCGGTCTGAAATCCACGCACGAAGAGGTGCAGCAGGAGGGCCGCAAGGCCCAGCAGAAAATGGCCCGGCTCTTTATTGCGCTGCTGGACGCGTTATAACCGAAACCCGGCAGGGGATTCTGACGGGGCCGCCGATCCCGGCAGAGGCCGTAACCGGAAGGAAAGCCGGTCGGACGTGGAATGCCGGTAATGGAATAAGGAGAGAAATGATGCGCAGGCAACGAAAGCCACAAGGCGTGGCCGCGTATGGACTAGTCAATAAAAGTATAAAGCGATGATCAACAAAGTGATTTTGATCGGCAATGTGGGAGCCGATCCCGAAGTGAGAGCGCTCGAAGGCGGTGTCAAGGTGGCGCGCCTGCGGATCGCAACGACCGAGCGGATCTACAACCGCCAGACACAGGAAACCAAGGAGCATACCGAATGGCATAACGTGACGCTGTGGCGTAACCTGGCCGACGTGGCCGACCGCTTTATCCGCAAGGGAAGCCAGGTCTATATCGAGGGAAGCCTCCGCACGAGGGACTGGACGGACAAAGACGGCAATAAACGCTATGCGACCGAAATTGTCGCCAACGACCTGAAGATGCTCGGGCGCCGCGGGGATGCACCTGCCTCGGGGGCAGACAACTCTTACGGAGGATCTTATGGCGGCGCAGCGCAATCTTCGCAGTCCTCCCCTTCCCCGTCCGGCGATATTGCCGCATCGGCTCCGCAGGAAGTGGACGATCTGCCGTTCTGACGCCTGTTTGTTAATAACTGTACCGAAACATGAGTAACAACGACTGGAAAAGCCGGCTCAACGTCGTCTATTCGACCAATCCCGATTTCCAATACGAACAGGAGCAGGCCGAGACGGCCGAAACATTGCCGCCCGCACGGCAAAACCTGCGGGTTTGGCTCGACCGCAAGCAGCGGGCAGGCAAACAGGTGACTCTGGTTAAAGGTTTCGTCGGCGGCGACGACGACCTGAAAGAGTTGGGACGCCTGCTCAAAAGCAAATGCGGTGTGGGCGGTACGGCGAAAGAGGGCGAGATCGTCATTCAGGGCGATTTCCGTGACCGCGTAGTCGAAATCCTGCTCCGGGAGGGATACCGGGTCAAAAAAGCGGGCAGCTGAGCATGGTGTGCCGACTTCTCCTGCGTTTGTGTTGCCTGTGGGCATGCTGCGCGGCGCTTCCGGCCTGGGGGCAGTACTATGACTGGGGCCGGTCGCCGGCCGGTATTCGCTGGATGCAGGTCGAAGGGCCGCGAGGCAAGATCGTTTATCCCGATTATTTCAGCGGGGGCGCTGCGCAGGTGCTTTCGGTGATGGAGGGAATTACGCCGACGATGACCTACGGGTTCAGCTACAAACCGCTGAAGGTCCCGGCGGTACTGCATACCCAGAATTTCAATGCGAACGGCATCGTGATGTGGGCGCCCAAGCGGATGGAGCTCGAACTGATCCCGGACCTGGCTCCCTATGCCCAGCCGTGGTTCAAGCAATTGGTGGCGCACGAGTCGCGCCATACCGTCCAGTACGGCAATCTGTACCGCTCCTTTATGAAACCGCTGGGCTGGTTCATCGGCCAGCAGTCGGGCCTGATCAGCCAGGCGTTGATTCCGGTGTGGCTGCTCGAAGGCGACGCCGTACAGGCCGAGACGCAGATGGCTTCGTTCGGGCGCGCGTTGCAGCCATCGTTTACGATCGGATACCGCGCCTATATGGCCGAAGGCACCAAACGATATGTGCCCGATAAATGGTTCTGCGGATCTTACAAGGATTACATTCCCGATCACTATCAGTTGGGTTATCAGATGACCGCATGGTCCCGCGAGCGTTACGGCGACGATATTTGGGACCGCGTGGCGAGGTACAGTTCTAAATACCCTTATACGATCCTTACGACGCATTGGGCGTTGGGCAAGTATTACAAAACCAGCCCGACTAAGATGTTGTGGCATACCTTCGGCGACCTGAAGGCATTTTGGGATTCGCTGCCGCCCCGTTCGAACAGCGCTTCGCTGATTCCGACCCCTACCACCAGCTATACGGTCTATACCGCGCCGATAGCGCTCAACGATACTACAATTCTGGCGCTCAAACGCGATCTCGACCGGCCCAGCCGGATCGTAAAGGTCGATCCCCGTTCGGCAGGGGAGAAAAAGCTGTTTTATACAGGTTGGGTGGGTACGGCACCTGTTATGCGCGACAGCACGCTGTATTGGAGTGAGTACCGCAGCAGTATTTTTTGGGATCAGCGTGTCAATGCCCGCGCAGTGAGCTATGACCTGCGTAACGGCCGGAAGCGCCTGTTGCGCGACCGTGAAAACGCCCTTTATCCGACTCCGCTTCCGGATGGCCGAGTTGCCTCCGTGGGATACGATTATACCGGCCGTTATTCCATAGATTTCGGCGGCGGCCGCTCGTTTGCGGTACCAGACACGCTTTCGGTGCACGGGTTGGCTTACGACGATCTGACCGGTACACTGGCCTTTATTACACTCGGCGACGCCGGCATGTCGATCTGCCGGATCGACACCTGCAGCGGGCGGATTGCACCGATTACGCAGCCGGGCTATACGAGTATCTACAACCTGCGGGCCGGGGTGGGTAAGTTAACTTTCAATTCGATCGCGTCGGGCTATGACGAAGTGCATGTGTACGATCTGGCCCGAGGCGAGGAGTTCCGGGTGACGACCTCGCGTTACGGTTCGGTTTCGCCCTCTGCTCCCGTACCGGGCAGTGATAAACTGTACATGACGACGTATACGCTCGGTGGTTACCGTCTTTCGCACCAGCGTATGGACGGCGATTCGATGCAGCGTATCGCTTATTCCCGTCTGCCGGAGAACATTGTCAATCCGCCGCGCCGGAAATGGGATGTAGTCAACCTCGATACGGTTCGGCTTGCGCGGACGATCGATTCGACGCACCGGGTGAAGCGTTACCGCAAAGGGCTGCACCTGTTCAATCCGCACAGTTGGGCGCCCTGGAGTTTCAACCCGTCGAAAATCGCCGATGAGAACAAGCTCGATATAGGCTTTGGGGCTACGGTCATGTCGCAGAACCTGCTGACCAGCACCGAAGCGTATCTTTCGTACGGTTATAGCGGGAAAGGGCATCGGGTGCGCGGGTCGTTCGGTTATTACGGGTTGGCCCCGAAATTCGATTTCGCGTTCGATTATGGCGGCGGCAAGCAGTTGATCTATGGCGAAAAGGTACCCGAGGCACTTCCGGTTTCGCTGAGCAACCATTTTCAGTTCACGGTGGACGTTTCGTTGCCGATGACGCTTGCCTCGAGCTATCATATCCGTACGCTGACACCTTTTGTCCAGTTTTATTACCTCAACGCCCTGCTCTACAAGCAGCAAAGTACCTCTTATGAAAAAGGGGTGACGCGGGGTGTGGCGGGACTGAGTTTTATCGACAACGTACGGATGGGGACACGCGATTTCCTGCCCCGGTGGGGATACGCGGTCAAATTTACGACGGTGGGGGCGCCGTTCCGGAGCGATTTCGGAACGATCTATTCGCTTTACGGACGTGTTTACACGCCGGGTGTGGCCCGCCACCACAGCCTGACGCTGCGCGGGAATGTGCAATACCAACCTGTCGATCGGTATAATTTCTACTACAAGGAGCTCTATCCGCGCGGGGCCGATTACGACGTGGTGGCAACGCGTTACGCCGCCTTCTCGGCCGATTACCAATTGCCGCTCTGCTATCCGGACGGCGGTATCAACAGCATCGTCTATTTCAACCGTATCCGGCTGAACCTCTATTATGATTTTGCCCGCTTCATCGGGATTTCTTCCGGCTCCGCGACCCATTCCGGCCGGGCTACCACCCTTTGGTCGTACGGCGGTATCGTTACGTTCGATATGCGGTTGGTGCGCATGCCCAAGAACGATACGTCGCTGGGCGTGTACGTCTACAAACCGAGCGATCGTAACGGCGTCGTGACGGGTGTCAATCTTTCGCTACCGTTGTAAACCGGGTTTGGCGTTCGGCTCCCCGCACCGTTTCGAGTGCGACGAGGTAGGCCGAAGCCGTCCAGCCGAGCATAAAACTGCAGGGATATTCATCGTCGTTGATCCTGCCGTCGCGCGTATATTTTTCCCACAAAAAACCAGGGTGGCGCGTGCCGTCTCCGTATTTGAACGGCCGGTGCGTGGCCGGCTGCGGGTCGAGGTAGTTGCGCGTGACCGTATTGAGCCATTTCAGGGCTATATGCTGCGCCTCTTCCCGGTAGCCGTAACGGAGCATCGCTTCGATCGCGAGTTGCTGGATCGGCGCCCAAACCGCGCTGTGTCCCCATTGGTAGGCGATTTTTTGAGGAGTGGTTTCACAGACGACCAGGCCGCCCGGCGAATCGAACAACGGCAGGTTTTCACGGACCCGCTCGGCGTGCCGGGCAGGGGCAAAACCGAAATGCAGCGGCATCAGGGCGGCAAGGGATCCTACCGGCGAACGGCGGCGGTTCACGAAATCGTAATCGAGGTACAGCCCGCGCATTTCGTCCCAGCAATATTTTTCGATCAGCCGCGCACGTTTCTCTGCCTTTTGTTCCCATTTCCGGCCGTCGGAAAGGTCCAGTTCGCGTTCATAATAGGCGAGGTCTTTTTCGTAGCCGTAGAGGTAGCTGTTCAGGTCTACCGGGATATAGTCCATGCATCGCCCTTCGAACCGGGGCGTAAAGTCCATGCATTCGGCTTCGGCCATGCGGTGGGCGGCCATTCGTATTTTGGTTTCACGGGGGGCGCCGGGATCGAGTCCGAAACGCCCTTTCAGCACGCGGTCGTAAAAGGTGGCGAGAGCGGCCGTATCGGAATGGTGTCCGTAACGTTGCAGCCCTTTCACCGGGGTCGAATGGTCTTCGATCGTGTTACCGTCCGTATTGGTCCAAAATTCGTACTCTTTCAGCACCGCCCGGTACGCACGGTGCAGCCATGCGGTGTCTTTGCCGGGTGTAAGTTCCCAGTATCGCCGTACGCTCATCGAGAAGCAGGGAGTCTGGCTGCGGTCTTCGCCCCATCCCGAAGCATTCGGGATAAAACCGAGTTTATCGATCTGCCAGATCATGCAGTCGAGGTTGTTGCGGGCCAATTCCGTTTCGCCGCAGCGCAGCAAACCCTCGTTGTGGAAATAGAGATCCCAGTAATAGAGTGTCCCGGGATTCAGCCCGTACAGGTACGCTACCGGGAAATCGGGATTTTTCTCGACGAAATTGTGCCAGTTGTTTCGGATGTAAGTTTCTATTTCATTCCATTTTTCGGGGCGGTACGGTTCGGGAGCCGGGCGCAGAGGGACCTCAGCGCTCAGGATCAGGGGCAACGCGAATAATGCCGTGCAAAATGCGCACAGAGGACGAAAACAGTTCATAGTCGGATTGTTGAGGATTATTGCCGAACTAAATCCAGGGCCCGCAGGAACGTCGAGGCGGTCCACCCCATCATGATGCTGCAGGGGTATTCGCTGTCGTTGATCTGTCCGTCGCGGGTGTATTTTTCGTAGAGGAATCCCGGATGACGCGTGCCGTCTCCGTATTTGAACGGCCGGTGCGTAGCC
>ERZ791915.341-NODE-341-length-53489-cov-4.513213_pt1 | contig 53489 bp, 39 predicted proteins | sample MGYA00510139_ERZ791915 | MGnify/ENA primary metagenome ERZ791915 (study PRJEB30046, sample SAMN00792117) | human gut metagenome | study: EMG produced TPA metagenomics assembly of the A metagenome-wide association study of gut microbiota in type 2... | reverse complement strand
TAGAGGTCTCTGCAGAAGTACTTTCTGGGGTAGAGGTCTCTGCAGAAGTACTTTCTGGGGTAGAGGTCTCTGCAGAAGTACTTTCCGGAGTAGAGGTCTCTGCAGAAGTACTTTCCGGGACAGAGTTCTCTGTAAATCCCCCTGTAGAGATGTTCTCGGTAGAAGTGCTTTGAGAAACGGTCCCGTCAACGGCCGAAACCGGTGCCTGTGCCGCATAGACACCAGTACTGAAACCATTCAAAAATAGCCCCAGTGCAAGTGCTGTACTTAGGCAAAGTGAGATTAGTTGTTTTGTGCTGTGCTTTGGCATTCTTGTCTTTACCTCCTCGCAACCATTTGTTTTCGTATCAAGAAAGACCTGTCATGCAGTCAAGTCTTTTTGAATAATATGCATAATTTAATTAAATAAATATGATAATTTATATCATTATTTAATGAGTTCATTATCCCATTGCAAAGCTTTTTAGGGTAGTATAAAAAGACGATATGAAATAATTTTAAAAATTTTAGAGAACTTTCCGGCCGTGCTTTGAGATGATACTGCCCTGCCATCGTTTTTTCAGCAGATAAGCAGCCATTTTGGGCTGTCTGTCACGGGTAAATACTCCCTTTTTGTTGCCATCTACACGGGTGAGTCCCTGTTTTGTCTGGAAGTCTGAAAAAGCCCACACCTGCTCACCGACAACAAATGGTAGTGTGTCAAAAACTTTGTGATATTCTTCCAGAAATGCGCATTGAAATTCCTCTGAAAAAGCTACCGGTGGCAGTTTATGCAGACCGGCAATGGTGTCGGCTCCGTATTCCGTCATCACAATGGGTTTGTGATATTTTTCATACCATTCCTGTAATTCATTTTTTAACTGTAAACCAATGATTTCTAAATGGCCATGGTCGGAATACCAACCAAAATATCTGTTGAGACAGATTACGTCAAGCCATTGGCTGACAAGATCTGCCGAAGGCCACATAGTGTGCACCATGGTCACTGGCCGCGTGGTGTCCAAGCTGCGCATGGTGTCAATCACCTGCTTGAAGTAAACCGCTGCCCCATTTTCGCTGGTATCGGCCTCATTGGCCACGCTCCACATCACCACGCAGGGATGGTTCTTATCTCGGGCATACATATCACGTAAAGTATTCAGATGATGTGCCAACGTTTGATCATTCACACGTGTACCATCGAACACCTTCTTTTTCTGCCAAAAACACATACCGACTGCCGGCACCTCGTCGATGACAACAATGCCCATCCGATCTGCCAGCATCAGCAGTTCTTCAGCATATGGGTAATGTGAGGTGCGAAGTGAGTTAGCGCCGATCCATTTCATTAGGTTGAAGTCTTTAATATTCAGGGCCTGATCCAGGCCTTTGCCTCGGATGGTGCTGTCTTCGTGTTTGCCGAAGCCTTTGAAATAAAATGGTTCATCGTTAATGAAAAAAGCAGAATCTGTGACGCGTACACTACGTACGCCGAAAGATTGGGTATACAAATCCTCTTTACCTTCGATGCGTAACGCATACAGGTATCCCCGACCCGGCTGCCAGAGGGTAGGATGCTCCAGACGCAACGAGCTTTGCGCACTGGAGCCTGCCGCTTGTGCCACTATATTTCCCTCTGCGTCCAAAACCTGCACAGATTGTATGGTGTCCGTACCAGCAACACGGAATTTGATGTCTGCGACCTGGTGATCCGGGTGTAGCACGGTCTCCACTACAATATCTGAGAAATACCGCTGCGGTGTAGCATACAACTTTACCGGCCTGTGCAACCCAGCATAATTGTAAAAGTCAAAAAACGTGTCTTGGTAATGATATCCCTCTGGATACCCCGGACCCTCTTTTGTAACTACCTCTCCGCTGGGCAGACAAGTCCAGTCTAATATATTGCTTAGGGCAACCGTTAGGCGTAGTACCGTACCTGGTGATGTACAGGCAGCAATTTGTGTGATATCTGCCTCAAATGGCAAAAATCCACCTTTGTGACGGACTATTTCATGTCCGTTTAGCCAACACACAGCATGATGTGTTGCACTACCAAATCGCAGCACCACATGTTTTTCAACCCAGCTCGCCGGCAGTACAAAGAATGTCTCATACCAAACATAGCCCACATGCTCTTTGTCTGCTACATCTGCCAGCAAATCGTTGTAGCTGGAAGGCACAGCCATAGGCATTGTGTTTTGCAATGGTGCTTTATACCATTTCTCTGTCATGCCTTGGTTATGGTGATCTATTTTAAAATTCCAAATTCCGTCCAAGCATTTTACTTCTCTCACATGATTTTCAATCGGATATAGCATAGATGTTCTCCTTTTTGAGTTTGAGACTCACCAGTATGGTTCCCAAGGGCCGGCAAGCCGTGTTAATGCTTCCAAATAAAAATAGTCACCCCAGATATTGCATTCATCTACACCGCAGTGGTCACAGGTGTTGTAGGGGGAACGGTTGGAATAGGTGCCGTGCAGCACTAATCCGTTGGAGAAATATGCATTCCGCACAGCATACATATCGTACAGTACGCGTATCATTTGACGGGCAAGTTTGATATACTGCTGCTGTATCGATGCATCTTCCACACAACGCGCCATTTCCAGCAGGCCGCAGGCTGCGATGGAGGCTGACGACGAATCTCTGGGCTGATTGTCACCATCGGTGAACATCAAATCCCAGAAGGGCACCATATCTTTGGGCAGATGCTGCAAATAATACGATGTCACGAAGTCAAACACATGCCGGTACGATGGCTCACGAGTATACCGATAGGCTAAAGCTGTGCCATAAATGGCCCATGCCTGTCCTCTGGCCCAGGCAGAGCCGTCCTGGTAACCTTGGCAGGTGGCGCCATGGTCTGGATGCCCAGTACGGCTGTCAAAATAAAATGTGTGCCATGTAGAGCCATCTGAGCGAACCACATTGGCCAGTGCTGTATGCACATGTGTTTGTGCCACTTGTCGATATCGGTCATCCCCCGTCTCTCCGGCAGCCCAATACAGTAGCGGCACATTCAACAAGCAGTCGATGATCAGGCGATAATCGGCAAGCGAGTCCATACCGCCCCACGCCTGCAAAAAACCGCCCACTGGCCGGAATCGGCTCATTAGCTGATTTGCTGCCGCTATTGCTGCAGTTCGCCCTTTTCTGCTGCCAATCAGTTTATATCCTGCCACACACGATGGGGAATATAAAAATCCCATATCATGATGATCGACATTGATCTTTTTCTCAATGCGCTGCAGAAAGCTATCGATTTGCACTTCGCCAGCAGCCTTTAGGCGTGGGTCGGCGGTATATTCCCAGGCAAGCCAGATTTCCCCCGTCCAAAAGCCTGTTGTCCAGTAATTGTTTTCAATCGGCTTATAAAATCCATTTTCACTATAAGCATTGGGAAATTTGTGTGTAAATGCCGGTATATTACGAATTATTTGTCGGCAGGCGATATCCAATGCATCTTTCACTTGTTCATTGTCTATCATTGGCATTTGTTCAAAGTACATTTTACAGCCCCCCATGTATGTTACGTCATATCACCATCCCCGATGAATAAGTTCCATAGTTTTATCAACGAGCTGATCCACCGTTACCAGTGTATATCCATTGATGCTGGTACGCAGAGTGCGTCCAAAACCATTGGGCCAGCATTTGGGTATCATTCGCTCGCCCAACATCATTCCCAAAATAGATCCCACCGTTGCAGCGTTGCAGTCTGTGTCAAATCCAGTCTGTACCGCCATGCAAATTCCTTTGCCGAAGTCGTTTGCGCTATATAAGAGGCAGGCGGTTACGACCATTGCATTGGAGATTACATGACACCAGTCGTGTTGGTCATATTCGTCAAACTTTTCGTGGATATATCCAAACACCTGTCGCTCAGATATACCCTGCCGATACATTGCCAGCACAGAGTGTACACCATTTGCCAAACGGCTATGTTCCGGCACTGCCTTTAATCCACAAGCCACCACCTGTTCCATATTGTGGCTCACCGCTGCATATGCTATCATGGAGGCTACATACATCTCGCCATATATACCGTTTTTTGAATGAGACACAGAAGCATCTCGCCAAGCCATTTCCGCAGCCCGTGATGGGTTTCCCGGGCTGATGTATCCATAAAAATCACCTCTAATTTGTGCGCCGATCCACTCACGATAAGGGTTTGAATGGTTTGCTGTGTCAGGGGCGCACAGTCCACGTGCGGCGTTGCGGTATGCCACACGTTCGGCGGTGCAAGCGGAAAACATGGGCATAGCGTATAGCCAAGCTTCCAATACATCATCCGGTGTAAAAGCTACACCATATTCATCAATAATCTTCATACCTAGAACCGTGTAGTTGGTATCATCGTCTACAGGTGCTTTGTTGCCAATACGGTCGATCCAGCATTTTTGCCAAGATGTAAAATGCTCCATATCCACCTGTTCGTGCAATTCCGCTGGAAATTCGCGAGAATCCACATATCGCTCCATGGGGTAATTGTCAGATGCTTGTAGAATCGTGTGGATCACATCGCTTTTCAGGCATTCCATTGGCTTGCCCAAAAGGCAACCGCTGATGCGTCCAATCCACGCACCAGCAATTTTGTCGCGCAGCTCATCATCTGTTATAATCATATGCCAATCGACTGTTGGCTCAGGATCAGTATGCAGCATAATCGTATCGAAGTCAGAAGGTTCCTTATAGGGATAATCTGCTCTGGTAGGCGCTTGTGCCATCAGTTTGGCAACTTCTAACGCCAAGGTCTCACAGTTTTCTTTTTGCGAAAGTTTTGTGATCTGTTCACATAGCTCCTTGTAGTGCGCCACATCTTTACCCTCCTCATCCAGCTGCCGCCATTCGGTCAGCAAATCGGGGGCATACCGCATCCACATTTGTTTTTTTAGCATAGTATTTACTCCTTCTGTGTATTGGTTGTCTATGCACTGCCGACATATTGATTTATTACCACTATACAGCGTGCAACATTGGAATTAACACTCTAAAAATCGCACAATATATACAAATATCGCTTTTATACTGATATTGTTTTTGTTTTTTCTATATAATAATACACAGCAACCGCAGAATATACAGTGAAGTATGTCGTTACTGAGAGCTACAATCAAAGGAGGCCTTTATATGCGTTCGGAAGAGCTCAATAAGCTGCTAGCACAAATGTCGATCAAGGAGAAGATAGGCGAGCTTTTTCAGATCCCCTCTTACTTTTTCAGCGAAAGCAGCGCCACTGGCCCTGCCTTGGAAATGGGCATCACCGATGAAGACGTGCGTCTGACGGGCAGCTGCCTGTCTGTGATTGGTGCGCGCACTGTGCAAAAGATCCAGGAAACACACACGACACATCATCCGCACCATATTCCGATGCTGTTTATGGCAGATATCATCAACGGGTATCGCACCATTTTTCCCATTCCCTTGGCACAAGGCTGCACGTTTTCGCCTGCAATGGCAGAACGCTGTGCCGCTATCTCTGCCAGGGAGGCAGCGGCGTCGGGCATTCACGTCACCTTTTCGCCAATGGCGGATCTTGTGCGAGACCCCCGTTGGGGACGCGTGATGGAATCCACCGGTGAAGATCCATATCTAAATGGTTTGATGGCTGCCGCCATGATCCGCGGATATCAAGGCGCTGACAACGACCTTACTCAAAAAGGAAAAATTGCCGCCTGTTTGAAACATTTTGCCGGCTACGGGGCGCCGCTGGGCGGCCGTGATTACAATACCGTAGAATTGTCGCCGCGCACCCTGCGCGACGAATATCTGCCCGCTTACAAAGCGGCTATCGATGCCGGCTGCGCACTGGTAATGACCTCTTTTAATACCCTGGACAAGATCCCCTCCACTGGGAACCGGTGGCTGATGCAGGATGTACTGCGAGACGAAATGGGCTTTAGCGGCGTGCTGATCTCTGACTGGGCTGCCGTCAGCGAACTGATGGTGCATGGCATTGCCCAAAACGCCCCACAGGCTGCGCTGCTGGCCATGAACGCCGGTGTAGACATTGACATGGCAAGCCCGGTCTATATCAAAAATGTAAAGACATTGGTGGAACAGGGCGACATCTCTATGGCGCAGCTGGATGAAGCGGTGATGCGGGTGTTGATGCTCAAAAACCAGCTGGGCTTGTTTGAAAACCCCTATAAGGACGCCAGCGAGGAGGACGAACGATCGCTGTTGCTTTGTCCTGCTCATCGTGCCGTGGCGCGTGAGTGCGCCGAGCGCTCGTTTGTTCTGCTGAAAAACGAAGGGGCTTTGCTGCCGCTGCCGCAGAATACGGGCAGCACCGCTTTTATTGGCCCTTATGTGGACAATCAGCTCATCAGCGGCGCCTGGTCTTTCTTTGGTGATGACAAAGATTGCGTGACGCTGCGGGCGGGAGTGGAAACGCTATACCCCCAGGCGCAGACCTTCTTTGCTCCGGGCTGTCCCATTGTAGACCCGAGTGTGGAGGTGTTGGGTTTCCAAAAACAGCCCCCCAAAGACGACACCGATCCGGTGCAGGCGTTGCAGCAGGCGGTGGCTTTGGCACGCCAGGCAGACAGAGTGGTGCTTGCGCTGGGTGAACACCGCGACTATACCGGTGAGGGCGCCAGCAAAGCGGATCTGACACTGCCCCGCTGCCAGCTGGAACTGCTGCGGCAGGTGTGCGCCGTAAACCCCCATGTGTGCGTGGTGCTGTTTGGCGGTCGTCCGCTGGATATCCGCCCAATAGCCGAGCAAGCACAGGCCATTGTAGAAGCATGGCTGCCGGGCACGGAGGGGGGAAATGCGCTGGCACGTCTGCTTTTTGGCGACGCCGCCCCCAGCGGCAAGCTGGCCATGTCGATGCCGTATTGTGTGGGGCAGATCCCGGTGTTCTACAGCCACATGAATACGGGGCGGCCCTTCTTTGGCGATTACCGCAAAGAACGGTATGCGTCTCAGTATCGGGATATCCCCAACGAGCCGCTCTATCCTTTCGGTTTCGGTTTGACCTACAGCGAGTTTACCGTTTCGCCTGTTCGGCTGGACAACAGCCGCCTTGCCGCCGGTGGCAGCATCAATGCTTGTGTTACCGTGACAAACATCGGCCAACGAGACGGTATGGAAACCATACAGCTGTATATTCAGGATCATTGCGGTAGCGTCGCCCGTCCTGTGCGGGAGCTGAAAGCGTTTCAGCAGATCACACTGGCCCCAGGCGAAAGCGGCGACGTTTCTTTTGCCATCACGGAAGAAATGCTTCGCTTTTACAACATTGATATGCGATATACCAGCGAACCGGGCGACTTTTCGCTGTATATTGGTCTGGACAGTACCACGCAGAATAAAGCCAGCTTCACACTGGTGTAAAAAAATCGGGTGAGAGACGTGGTTCGTCCCTCACCCGTTTTTTATATTTGCAAAATGGCTGCGGCGGTTTTTCCTCGCAGAGAGCCGGTGTGGATTTGCAGACGCAAAACAGGCGTGTGCGCCAACAAGGTGATGGATGGATCATGCTGTAGCAATGTGGCTGGACGTGCCCATTTGAGAATCAGCGTATCTGTTTGCCAGGTGGGGTCTGCTACGGCGAGATGAAGTTTGTCTGCCTGTTTTTGAATCAGAATGGATGCCGGTCCGCTGCAATCGAGTCCAGCGGCCTCACATCGGTCTGCCTGCCAAAAATGTACCGCCAACAGCTGGAGTTCCCGGTGCCACACAGCCTGTATCTGCCGTGTATTATACAACACCACAAACGGTGTGTCGTGCGCTGTTTGCGCTGTTTCCAGCTGGGTTTTACCTGGCAATAGCGCATAGGCATAGCCGGCATTCCGGGGGTGTGCGCCATGAGCGATGCGGATCTGAATGTAATGCCGGCAAAGCGCTTTTGTTGTACCTTTCTCGTTGTTGATATCACGCCAACTGCCGGTTCTGTCCTCCTCCTGCAAGACCACCGTTTGCCGGCCCAGAAACAAATAGCCGATGTCGCTGCCGGGCGTTTCTCCCTGCAAATGAGCCCATACAGCATCTGTTTGCCGGCCCGGCACAGCGACGCCGCCGTTTATCCGCAACAGATGATCCATGTGGCCCGATACTTTGCGGTTTTCTACGATGGTTTCCACTGTGCCGCCGCCACAAATGCCAGCCCCCAGGCACACGATTTCCCGATCAAACAAAAACCATGACTTGCGGGCGGTGAGGCCGCCGCCCTCTGCCTGCAAGTCCATTCCAACCGCGCCATATCGCCCGTGTAAACAAGCGCCTCCGGCCCATTGATTGGTTGGGCGAGGCTCTTGCCCGAAACCGATGGAGCACGCCTCGCGTATGCGCCCATCCGCGGTGATACCCGGCAGACGACAGGCGTCTACCGTGGGGAAATATCCGTCAGAGAATTGATACAGACCACTGTTGTACAGATACATCATGCCGTCGGCAGTATACCAGCCGCGCAAATTCTCGCCGTGGATCGACTCATACCGTCCGGTGCGGGCAGAGCACAGGCTGAGTGCCACTGAAAAGGACGAACGATGGTGCACCACCTTGTCCATGACGGCAAACACATGGCAACTATCCGCAAAATGCCATGGTTCGATTCGAGCATCTGCCAGCAGATGCTGCAAGCGCAAAAGCCAAGGCGCCGGAATGTTGTTCCAAGTGGCCAATGGCGCACCTGTCTGTAGCCATGTTTTGATTTTTCGTCGCAGCATTTGCGCCTGAAATGCCGGCAGGCTGTCTGCCAGCATCAACAGCGCCAGCAGTACCCGGTGGCCCACTGCATGTTCTTCGCTGTCTTGACGGGCAATCTCGCGGCCTCGAACCATGCTCATACATGCGCCCCGGCAGAGCAGCGGCGCATAGACGTTTTCCACCCAGGTGGCCACCATGCTACAGGCGGCAGCATCCAGCGCCCAGGGTGTATCGCGCAAAAGATGCATATAGGCGGCAATGGTTTCCAAAAACGAAACACCATATCCGCCCGTGTATGCAAATTTGTGATGCTGAATGAAAGAGCCGTCGTCATAAAACCCATCGCCCTGGCGGACAAAGCAAAACACATCTTGTATTTTTGCGGCAGCAGTGTCCAGCATGGCCGGTGACTGACACAGTATGCCGCATTGGGTTAGCGCCATACACTTCCACACGCGATTGGCGCCGGTGGATATCTCCGGCGTATTTTCCAGGCACATTTGGGTGGGATCGTCTGTGTAGCGGGCAATGGTTTGCAGTAGCGCACTGCGCAGCGGCAAAGGCATATCTTCATACAAAAGCGCCACACAGCGACCCAGGCAAAGGGGCAGGCCGATCTCCCGGTGCCACCACTCCCCACCTGGGCCTGCTTTGGGGCCATACCAGTTGTCGCTGATGAACTCCAGCGCCTGTATCAGATCGCGGTGTAGTTGTACCGGCAGAGGGGTTCCCTCTGCCGGCGAAAGCCGCCAGGCCAATGCCATTGTCTCCAACCGGCGGCAGGCGGCAAGGCAGACGCTGTCTCGCGGGTAGGGATGTCCCGGGTCCGGCAGATCGGGCCAGAGCCAGCGCCGGCCGGGGGCGCGGTCCATGTTCTTCCAATGTTCAACGGCCTGTTTGCAGAGGGTTTGTCTCCAGCGGCGCACGACCGGTGCGTCAGCATCCCGGGGATCGCCCAGCATAGACTGCCGCCATTGGGCCAGCATCGCAGTCAGCTGCGTGTGAGGGCTTGTCTGAGCCATCATGTCCATGTCAGCCTCATTTTCCCCAAAAAGTGTCGCGCTGCCGAATTGCCTGCGCCAACGCCACCGATTGCAGCGTGGAGCGGATATCGTCCATACACATAGCGCCGGTACGCACGTGGTCAAAAAAGCATTTGTCCTCATGGTAAAAACCGTTGGTCACATACATTTCCCGGCTGTCACAAACGTCCGTTCCAAGGATGCGATCCGTCTGTGCGCCCGCGCAATACCGCGTCAGCTCGCCGGGCATATCGGCGCCGTCCCAGATAGGAATATTGACAAAAAAGCTCTCGTCACCGGCAAGGATGCTCACCCGCTCGGCTACGATGCCGGTGCAGGGACAAAACGCCAAATGCGCGTGCGCGCCGTTTTCAAAAATGCAATCCATCAATATGTTCACAACGCCCGGGCCCATTTCCGGCAGCGGCATATAAGAAAAATGCACTTGCCGATAATCGCTGCCCATGAGAAAACGGGCGGCGTCGATGCCATGAATGGCGGTCGTCTCAAAACAAGGCTCCGTGCGGCGCACCCGGTAAAAGCTGTACTGCATGGTTTGCACGCTGTTGTTGCTGGTGTGTACCATTTTCCGCAGTTGGCGAAACAGCGGTATATGGCGCCGGTTGAAAGCCACCTGGTTGATGACGCCGCTTTTTTCGGCGGCCTGTACCAGCTGCTCTGTGTCCTGTAGGCACAGGCCCGGCGGCTTTTCCAACAAAATGTGGTAGCCTTTGTTGATAACAGACAGAGATGTACGGCAGACAAGATGCTCCGGCACGATCACGCATACGGCGTCCGGCTGTTCGGTTTCCAGCATGGCGTCCATATCTGTATAACAGCGCTGAAAACCAAAGCGGTCGCGGTAGGCTGCGGCCCGTTCTTCTTGCAGATCACAGCAGGCCGCCAGCAGCGTATCGGGATTTTCTCTGGCATAGCGGGCGCAGGCCGGCCCATGCACAAGCGCCGAATGGCCTCCGCAGCCCACCACGCAAATTTTCAATGCCATAAATCTGTCTCCTTTACATGGGTAATCAAACGGTGATGCAGGCGAGTCCCCTCTGCCTGCTCCAATGGATGTGTGATTTCAGAACGAAGATGATCTACGGCTGCATCGGATTTTTACGATATCGGATAATGGCGCCATCGTAAGGCTGTAATGCCGATGGATCTCCGCAGACAGTTTCCACACAGGTTGCGGTCGGGGCAAAAGAAAGGCCAGCGTCTCGGCACAAAGGTGAATAATTCACAAGCACAGCGTATGCCTGCTCGCCGCAGTCGTGCAGAGTGATGCCCACAAACGGGTCGGCTTTTCGCACATCCTGTTGTTTCGCAAGTGAGGCGGCAACCGCCTCATAGATGGTGTGATACCCCTGCGCAAACCCCTGCGGCATGGTCAGCAGCATTTCCTCCAGCGGAAAATTCAAAAAGTATACGGCGCCCGCTCCGTATGGCGCCACGCCGAACACCGGCTCGCCTCTTTCGTTTTCGGCCAAAACCTGTGCGCGGGTGGGCTCCAGCAAAAACTGGTGTGGTGTGTGACGCTCAAAGCGGCAGTTATTCCACAGCATCCACCCCGCATCACCGCTCTTTGCCGCCGTTTTAACCCGAAAGCCTGTGAGCGCTTCGAATTCCGTAAAAATACCGTCCCGCACCGACAAGTACAGCGTTGCGCCATTGCGCACTTTTTCCTTCAGCTGCGCATAGCTGTGCTTGCTCATAGCATCCATATGCACCGAAGGCAAGAAGTACAGCGGGCTGTCAGGCAGCGGTTGATCGCAATAGGTGAAATTCAGCGTCAAGCCCGCCTGTTTTGCAAGCGCAAAAGACATATAGGCGGCGCCCCAATGATCCTGCCCCCAACTGAGGATGCATACACCGTCTGTCTGCGGTGGCGGCAGTGTCAGATCCAGACGATTCAGCAGCCAGCCAAAGTTTTTCAGGGTGTGCATCACCGGCTTGGGGCGGCTGGTATCAACGGCCATGCCCAGCTCTCGCTCACACATGTTCCAGTCGTAGGGCGGTGCATCGAGATGGCTTTGGTCAAAGGCGCACCACCACAGCACGCCCGGTGCGCCATGAGCCCAGTTTGACCACAGATTGACCCGCAAAAACCCGGCGGCCGTCTCATCATCGGCGTTCATGGGGCCCATGCTGCCCAATTCTTCCACCAGACAGGGCTTTTGCCCTACAGAGGCATAATACCGGGTCTGCGCGGTGGCGTGCAGCAGTGTCCGATAGCTGTCCAGCGCCGTTTGTTGGCAGTGCTCCACCCAGAAGGGATAAGGGTGTGTTGTCAGTATATCGGACGTTTGGGCCTGATCCTGGATGTTCCACACGCCGTCCAGTTCCAGTGAATGCATTCCCGATATCACCGGTCGGCTGTTGTCACAGGCGCGAATCGCGTTGACAACCATGTGCGACCAGCTGCGTGCAGCATTTCAGTTGCTAGCCTCGCTCATGCAGTTGCACTCATTGCCCAGATCCCATGCCCAAATGGCGGGCTCCTCCTTCATCTGCCGCACAAATTCCTCTACAAATAGTTGCTGAAACAGCAGTGCGGTAGGGTCTGTAAACAGATTTTTTTCATAGAGAGCGGACGGCACAAACAATCGCCCGCTCATCCAACCGGTGAGCAGGCCCACGATTAGCCGAATACCGTGTTTATACGCCGTCTGGCACAATATATGGAATCGAGCCATCATCTCGCCGTCCAGAAATCCGGGGTTTGCCGGCAGATGTCCGTTTGACAGGCGATATTCCCGCAGGTGTCCACCGCCGCTGAACATCGGCTCCACAGGCTGAAAGTCTCGCCAGTTGGGAAATACGCGCAGCACTTCCACACCGTTTTCTGCCAGAGAGGCCAGATCCTGCTCCACCACATCCTGTCGCCAGCAGCGCCACATATCTGCGCCCGCGTGGGACGCCCAATAATTTACACCCAGACAAAATCCTTTTGGCATAGCGTCCGTCTCCTTGCTTTTTTGCAGCGCACACCGCCACTGATTTCAGTGTATTTCATCAATCCCACAAAAGAAAGTATAATTTTTTGCAAACTGTCTATATTGCACGAACCAAAAGGCCCGGTTTTCGCCGGGCCGATATGCCTTATATCTGGTTTTCCTGATTCCATCGCTTGGCAATTTCAATGGCGTTTTCCAACGAGTTTGCATACACAAAATCGGCCACATGAAATGCCTCGCTGCCGGGTATGGTGCGCAGATCCACCATGGTGTTGTTGAACATCGGGGTAGTGGGGCCAAAATATTCCACGGCTTTACGTGTGTTATCCGCATCACGCACAAAATTCAATACTTTCAAATGCGGCACTTGCACAAGATTTTTCCATTGATGGTTGGAATCGGCGCAGCAGTGAATGCCAATGGCGCCATACCGTTCGCCAAATTCATGCAGCTCATCCCGAAAATATGCCTTGTACATTTCGCTGCTGACAATGCCGATCTCATCTTCTGACACCGTGACGCCATACGGCATATAGTAGTCTGGATAGTGTGCCATACCAGCCGGGCCATACCGGCGAAACCACTCATCCAAAAAGGCGAATATCAGTTCTTTGACCATAGCAGTCAGTTCTCGAATGGCGGGTTCTTCTTCAAACATGGACGCATAAAAATCGCTTTTTTCCCAAATCAGCGCGGCCACGTCCACCGGTGTTTGGATATCCGGCAGACTGAGCAATGCGTCACGGCCGGCACGGGCTTTCAGCCGATCTGCCATATCGAACAATTTGACGAGGTTGGTGTCCTCCAAACGAGGCATTTTGATTTTGCTCCACTCGCTTACATCACGGATCAAAGGCATGGCAAACGGGTTGTCTTTTTCTGGTTTATGGACATTACAGCCAAAGGCCTCGGCAAAAATTTCTGTGCCTGTGATCATCGAAAGATGGGGCACGGTATTGTCTGGCAGATGCGACATGTTTTCCATCTGCATCATATAGCGCCGATAGGCCCATTCTTCTCGCTGCGGCAGATATTCCCACCACAAAGGCGGTCTTTGCAGCACATCCTGGGTATATTCCACCACCAGCAACCGGTTCGTAGACGTGTTCATATTGTAAAAATCGACCCAATTTTGCTTGCGCTTTTCCACAATGCCGTACATGAAAAAGACCTCCGTTCTGACATTTACAATTTTATTATACCGTCTTATTTTGTGGGATGCCTTTACTTTTACGCCAAACATCTATATAATTGGGCCATGAGTGAATACAAACTGAAAAACATTTTAAAACAAAAAAATATTCGATTTCATGTAGAGCGCACCACTAACGACGGCGCTTTTGAATTGCACAGTCATGACTTCTGTGAATTGGTTTTCGTAGTATCAGGTACAGGTATACACCGCGTAGGAGATGCAGAATACCCGATACAAAAGGGAGATTTGTTTGTTATCAAGGGGCAAGAAATGCACGGCTTTGCTTGTTTAGACCGATTGCAGTTGTTCAATATGATGTTCAATTTATATGATTTGCATACGGAAGATTGCCGGGATTTGTCTGGCTTCTGGGTTCTATTTGTGCAGCAAGCTGGAGACTTTCTCTCTCAGTTACATCTAACCGGATCAGATTATGAGCAGGTGTTGCGTTGGTGCGAATGCCTGCTGACTGAATACAATAGGCAGATGCCAGGATATGCCGCTATCTGCCATAGTCTCTTGATTCAACTGATTGTATTCCTTGCACGAAAGTACCAAAATGCTGCTTTGACAGAGCGCCCACTGGATTTTCGCCTTGCCCATTCTATCCTATTTATGCAGACGAATTTCCGTGCAAAAATCACGGTAGAACAATTGGCGGAATTGGAGGGTTTTTCGCGCAGACATTATACTCGCCTGTTTTCGCAAACATATGGCGTTAGCCCCGCTCAGTTTCTTAACGAGATTCGATTAGGGCACGCCAAAACGCTGTTGGAAGCAGGTGGCTGGAAAATTACAGATATCGCGGCACAGTGCGGTTTTCAAGATGGCAATTATTTCTCAAAATATTTCAAGCAAAAATGCGGTTGTGCACCCTCAGACTGGCATTGACTGCACCGCACAAAGAGGAAAATGCCCGGCAGTGGTTCAGAAATATCCTGAGCCATTGCCGGGCATTTTTTGTATGGTTATTCTCCTGCTGCTTCTGTGTCACTGAACTGTTTGCGGTATTGGTTGGGGGTACACTCCAGATTCTTTTTGAATACAATGTAGAAATAAGAGCTGTTGGTAAAGCCTACCTGATCAGAGATATCGTTCACTGTCAAGTCAGTGCCCCGTAGCAGCGCGCATGCTTTTTGTAGGCGAAAACGTGTCAGATAATCGTTGAAGGTGTTTCCAGTTACCTGTTTGAATAGCCGCCCCAAATACGCTGCTGATATATTTACATGATCAGCTATTTGGTTCATAGACAGATTAATGTCACTGTAATTTTTTTCTACGTAGGCCTCGGTCTGACTGATTAAAGATTCATGGCGCTCTTTCGAGTTCCTTTTCAGCTTGTCGGTGATCTCTTTGATCAGATTGCTGAATATTTCATTCACTTCACTGATATCCTCTGCGGCTTGTAGTTTTTTATAGAATCGATCAAATTCCATCAATGTGCCGGACGCTTCGGCCATAGCCTTACGCGATGCAGTCCGGATAGCATAAGCCAGCAGCATACTGGACAATCGAATTTCCTCTACAGAGAAAAGGCGCAGTGCAGCATCAAAAGCTTCGTAATCGGCCATTGCTTCATTGTATTTGCCACTGAACAAATGATTCAACAATTTCTTTTCAATGTCGTGGGGATATTCGTATTTACTCTGTTCTTGCTTTTGAATGTCATTATGGGTAATCAGACAGTTTTTGCCCCATAAAAAAGCATACGAATGGATGTTGACAGTTTCGGAATATAAGTACGGAATATCCCGTACGGAATGTCCTATCTGGCTAGCGGCAACGCTGACAGACAGCCCTAGTTGCTCATTCATCACCTGGTTCATTTGCTCATATAGAAAATCTTTTTTGTTGTCATCTTCTGCCAAAACGCATATGGCCCATATGCCGGTATGCATCCTCACGCTGAAATACGTTTCAAACAATTGCTGAAGCACATGATTAAACGTCTCTTCTATAGTTATGTTAGCGGTGTCCATATCGTGTAAAAATTTGTTAACGAAGGCATTCCGATCATCTATAGATATCATAAATACTTGTACATTGCCATCCCATGTGCCTTCAATATGATATTTTCCAAATTGAGAACGAATAGCATAGAGGTCATCGGTAACATCGCCCAAGAACAATTTGCGTAGGAAGAGTACTCGCTCCATTTCCCGCTTGTCCGCATTTTCTTTTTCCAACACTTTATTTCGATCAATAGTAGTGCGTACCGGTTGATACAGCAGATGCGATAACCCAAAAATAGCGCATAAACTAACAAAAATTACTGTGGCACCCAATATGTAGATCATACGGCGCACCTGTTCGATAGGCTGCATCAGAGAGGCATAGTCATTCCATGAGATGAATGTCCAATTATCATAACCCATCTGAGATGGGTTGGCATATACAATCATCTTTCTGTTGTTGTCTGAGCCAGTGAACAAATAGCCCGATTTGTTTGTGAATATCTCATCCGGCACATCTTCCTGTTCACATATGGAGCCAATTAGTTTGCCGGAATTGGTGTATACAATTTGCCGCTTGTTATCGATGATCCAATTTTCTTCCGCAACGCCATAGTCTGTAGCAATAAAGTTCAGCGCATCAGACATCCACCCCAGTTGAAAATTGAATGCCATGATATTTTTAACGGAGCCAGATGCATAGGAATCATAGATCAAGTACGTATAAACATAAATCTCGTACTCTCTGCCCACTGGCAGATTAACGGATAGTTTACGCAAAATAGGTGTATATTTAGGATATTGGTCAATGTTTTCCAAGATATCTAAAAAACCTTTATCCGAAAAACCCATAGTAGGATTGAGGAATGGTAGCATATTTTCGCCGGAGTAAAAAACTATATCGCTGTACTCATTATACACATAAATCGAGTTGAGATGTTTAACCGAGCTCCGTAATGAGTCTAACCGTTTTCGAATATTGGCAGCATCGCTGATGTCTGTTGTATAAAACAGGCGAGAAATCATCTCATCCTCTTTCGCTTGCAGCATGAGTGAATTGACATATTCTGCTCGGAAACTTACTGTGTTGGAGATTTGTTGCAAATTCTGCACCTGAGCACGATAGATTTCATCTTTGAGCCGGGAACTGAACAAAGAAAAAATAACTGTTGTCAAAAATAGAATGATTACGGTAGATGCTATGAAAAAAAACGCGATCATGCGATACAGGATTGCGTCATTTTTGATACGTAAAATTACTTTTCCCATACCTGCTACCTCATTTCCGCCTCAATCGACTGTTTTGATTGCAGAAAATCCGCAATAACCAACGACAGGCTAACCATTGTGCGTTTGGTGATGCATAACTGATGCTCTTGTTTAAACACCAACTACCAAATATTGCTTTTTGCCCTGCTTTAACTTATATATTATATCATATTTTGTAAGTTTTGCACAGTGCAGATAGGGATATCCCATAATGTAATCAATACAAAACAAACACATTCATGGCAAAAAACAAGATACTTGACAAAGAAGTGAGTCTGTGCACATACTAATCAACCACTAAAAAGTATATTTTCGATATATGCCTCCATAAAAACAGAATTGGAAGAAAGGTCCACCGTGTGTGCGCAGGCAGCAAGCAATTCGACGCGATGGATAAAGTGTCGGTTAAGCAAGAGCATGGCGGCACCGCACAAGGCGGCATTTCCGAGTACACGTGTCCTGGATGTGAGTTCCTCGGGCAGCAGACCAATCCGGCCGGCATTCTTTACATTTAAATAACTTCCAAAGCCACCGGCCACAGCCAGTTCACTAATATCACCTGTTTCAATCCTCTCAGCAGTAAGAAGTGTTTGCATTCCCGCGCGAATGGCACTTTTAGCAAGCTGTGCCATACGAACATCTCTTTGCGTTAGGCAAACAGGTGATGCAATGGGCATGGGGTCTTGCTTCAAAATACCGGTTGTATCCATCTGATCCAGTTGGAGCAAACATGCCAACGCATCGACAACGCCGCTGCCACAAATGCCTTTTGGCGACGCTTCTTCAATCACATGGGCGCATAGCGCAGTGCCGTTTGTATATACATGATCCACAGCGCCGTTCTTGCCAGCCATGCCCATAGAAATGCCTGATCCTTCAAAGGCGGGACCAGCGGCAGTAGAACAGCAGGACAACCGACCATGATGCCAAAGCGCAATTTCACCGTTCGTCCCAATATCTACCAGCATATGTGAATTTTCTTTTTCGCAAATGCCGCTAGCCAGTAAAGCGGTGGTTGTATCTGCGCCAATAAAGGCTGATATACAGGGAGGCAAATATACCAATGCATTATGGCAGGGCAGATGGAGCGAGGCAGCCTCAATTGTTTCGCCAAATAAATGAGTAGCCAAAAAAGGCGCAGACGCAAGGCATTTAGGATTTGTCTGAGTAAGCAGATACAGCATGGCTGTATTTCCGGTAATGACAATCCCATCAATACTGTTAACAGCTATGTCTGCTTTTGCAGCCATTTGTTTTAGCAATGCCCCTATTCCGGCGCATACTGTTTTAGAGAGTAAATCTGCCTTGCCATTGAGTGCAGCTTGGACACGTGAGATCACATCAGCGCCCCAATATGCCTGTGGGTTGAGAGAACTCCCTTGAGCCAGCAATATGCCGTTTGGCCCATACAAGCGAGTCGCCAGCGTAGTGGTTCCGATGTCTACTGCAACACCATAAGTAGAGTAAAAGGGCGCATGCACAAAATCCGGCATTGCCCCGTCTATGCAAATTTGACTGGTATTGGTAGCGCTCAACAAAATAGTGCAGTTCCCCATTATATGGGTGCAGCAAGCAAGCCTAACACCTTGAGCGATCTCTTCAGCAGTCAAATGTGTTTTTTCGACATCGGTCAAAGGGCTTATTGCTCCGTGTGCTATAACACGGCACTTCCCACATCTACCATACCCGGCGCAGGGCATATCCAATGCATGCTGTGTAAAAATGGCATCGCTCAGCAGTGCACCAGCCTTGACATTTAATGCGATTCCATTGATGGTTACCAGAGCCAAAGCAGTTTCCCCCTAAAATCAAGCGTTTCACTTATGTTTCACAAAATAGTAGTGCACCGAAGTACGTAACAGTGCAGGAGCCGTTGATGTAGCGCATGCCACTTGAGGTGGCCAGTGATGAGACATTGACGCCATAGGCTTCCAGTGCAGGTGTGGCGTGTTCTGGTCGCCGGCAAGGTTCATTGAGTTGCTTGGCACATACATCGCACATATGACATCCACCTGCCCCTAAATGCAGTTTTCGGGGAAAAGGCAATTCGCTAAAAAAGTAAGAGAGTGACAATGCAAGTTTGCCATGTCTCTGAGCGGCCTCCATCATACCATCAAAGTCATAGCTGTCTTTCAGTACGCTGATTGTTTGGTATACCAGTGCTTTTTGATAATTTTGTGCAATCTGTATCAATTGGTCGATATCGCCTGCATAGGGGGGACACATCCAGCATTTTCCGTAATTCCCACATGCGTTTGACTCACAAAGAACACGGAAGGAGCGATCAAATATGATAGCGGATACATTTACAATTCCAGCGTTGCAGGCGCCTAGTTTACACACCTGTGCCGCTATAGCAGATAGGTCCATCTTTTATCACATCCTTGCAGAGCAGCTATCGCTATCACTGTTCTGATAAAACTCCTGTACAGCGGCAAAAAAGGCGTCGATATTTTGCCAGCTGGAGAGGGGTGGAATATCGCATCCAGAGGAAATAACAAAGTTGGGATATTGGCAGCAGGCATGCAATATGTTTTGTGTGGCAGTACGAATGGAGTTGGGTGTACCATTACGAAATTCTCCTGCTGGATCTACATTACCCATGGCGATAGTGTCTGCTGGAATGTGTTTCATCATTTCTGCCATGTCAATGGCATTCCCAAAATGATAAGCTGCAGAACCTGTTTTCAGAATTGAGTCGATCATTTGTATGGTGCTGTTGCCGCAATTGTGATAGATAACAATGAAAGACTCATCCTGCACTGCTTCCACAATCTGTTTAACATAGGGCCCTGAGAACTCAGCGGAAAGCGATGGCGAGAGTAATCCAGCCACAGGTTCCGCGACTACAACGCCATTGGCTCCGGCTTTTTTGAAGGCGTTGCAGTACTCGATGATAAATTGTGTAGCCTTTTGCAAAAGAATATGAACCATGTCGGGTTCTTCATAACAATGGATCATGATCTCAGTTACGTCCAGCAGACGAGCCGCCAGAGAAAATGGCCCAATCACGCCAGCGAAAACAGGACGGTCGGTGATTAGGGACACTGCTTTTTCGATGGCTTCAATGTATAGCCCGGTGCGTCCAGTCCCCACAGAAGGAATCGGCAATTTGCGTGCCTGCTCCTCGTTTGATACAACATTACCTACTACTGTGGGAACTTCTTCGTTAGAGATGCGGATATCAGCACCAAAGCATTCGGCTTCTACAGAAAGATCCATTAGGCTAACACTGGCAGCTGCATTTGTATGTTGGGCGATCAGCTGCATGCCACGTGCCTGCGCATCACTGCTCGAAATCAATTCTCGAACACTGATATTCATAAGCTGAATGGCGGGAAATGAGAGGATAGGCATTGGTTTTTTGACCGGAGCGTTACGCAGTTCGTCCAGCCAACGCATCATGTTCCTTTTCATATATACCTCATTATTTGAACAAAATATCGCTCACGCGCAGCTTCGACAAAGAGCTACTGCCACATCGGCGGCACTGGCTGCATCGGGTGTATATTTATCAGCGCCGATTTGATCACAGAAAGCCTGGGTTACGGGCGCACCGCCGATCATAATTTTCACATTGTCACGTATGCCGGCTTCCTGCGCCTTTCTTACAACTTCTTCCATAATATCCATGGTGGTGGTCAGTAGTGCTGAACAACAGATAATTTGGCAATTATTTTCCACGGCAGTTTGAATATAAGTTTCCGGAGCTACATCTGTGCCCAGATCGATCACTTCGAGTCCTTTACCTTCCATCATCATCTTAACAAGATTTTTCCCTATATCGTGCAAGTCTCCCTTAACGGTACCGATACACACTTTCCCGACCGTTTTTACGCCAGCATCTGCCAGTAAAGGTTTAAGAAGCTGGGCTCCCATATTCATAGCTCGGGCTGCCACTAAAACTTCTGGCACAAAGACCTCATTCTTTTTAAATTTTTCGCCGATAATACTCATACCATCGAGTAAACCTTCATCCAGAATTTGCTGAACCGCAATTCCTTCATCAATGGCTTGCTGTACAAGTTCTTTAACCACTTTCGCTTTTCCATGTTGCAGATTTTCGGAGATATCCACCAGAATGCTCATAGAAAGTACTCCTTTTCGTTTGTAAATTTATTGGTGAGTAATTAACGTTGTGTGCCAATTCCATTTCTCGATTGTTATCATTTCTTAATAGTTATAGTTTGGATAGTTTGTTGGCTCGGCTTTATTGTAAGCGTGAATGATTTTGCGCTAGTGGTATCTGTTAGCGCCGCCCCGACTTGTCCGGAAAAAGCCGAGCTGAATTGACAAAAGCCGGAGTGATTTGTCAAAGCAGCCGGGCAGTTCTGCCAGTTTTGCAATGTTGTTAGACAAAAGAACAGGACCACCGAGGTGGTCCTGTTCTTTTTAAGTGGATGTGCTATGATTGTATTCTGGTAATAAACGGAGCAAGAGGAAGAGAGATCCTAGTTATTGAAAATGATAGCCACATTTTCAATAACCAAAGTGAATCTCTGCTTCCTCTCACAGACCATGATTAGCATAGCACACTTTGAGATAACCCGCAATGGGGAAAAGACAAAAATTTTTAGCCAAGAGAGCAGCGTCTGTCCAATCTGTGGTGGACCGCTCAAAGTACATGGAACCTGCATCCGCAAGGTCCGGCAAGGAGAACATACGCACCAAATTCATCTAAGGGTGATGGAGTGCCGACATTGCGGAAAGACCCACCGGGAACTGCCGGAGGGCCTAGTCCCATACAAGCGACATGACCTGAACTCTCTTTGCGAGATTGCTGAGGCCACAGAAACCCAGCACACTTGCGAAACTTCAACTTGGCCGCGCATCCGTTTCTGGCTTGCATGGTTTCTTTGGTATGCCCAAAACGTTCTGGACGGGTTGATTACGGCGGGCCAGATGTCGGCGACATTTAGCCCCGGCCATTCCCTACGCCGGCGGACGGCGAGTTTTGTCCGGCTGGTGGTGAACAGCGGAAATTGGGAACAGCACCGTTCCGCCATGACAAGGAAGGACATCCCGTCTATACTGGTGTCATCCTAAAATGTGTAGGAGGTAACACTGGTATGGATATGAAAGACCAAAAGCTCGCCACCGAGATTGCCGAGGAACGGATGACTCTGATTGCGCCCCTGTTGTCGCAAAACCTGGACAAAGACAGTGTGCGACTAATTCGAGCTGAAATCTGTGAGCGAAACCAAATTTCCCAAAGGACACTGGAACGCTATCTGACTTCCTACTTGAAAGGCGGATTTGATGCTCTGAAGCCGCAGAGCAGGAGTGCTGAGTGCAAGTACAAAATCCCGCAAGAGTTGCTAGACGAGGCCATCCGGCTACGCAGGGAGCTCCCCAGTCGAAGTGTCCCGACCATTATTAAAATTCTTGAACTGGAGGGGAAAGCAGAGCCCGGATTCCTGAAGAGGACCACCTTGCAGGATGCCCTGAGCAGGGCCGGATATTCTTCTGCTATGATGAGCCTCTACAACGATAAAGGCTATGCTTCCCAACGATTCCAGCGCGCTCACCGGCACGATTTGTGGCAAGGCGATATTAAGTATGGCCTTATCCTCAATCTGGGAGGGAAAACCACACAGACCTACTTTTCCTGTCTGATTGACGATGCCACCCGGTATATCCTGCACGGTGAGTTCTACGGAAATATGGAACAGGGCATTGTGGAGGACACGCTGCGAAAGGCAATGACCAAATACGGGCTGCCCAAGCGGCTCTACTTTGACAACGGCAGTCAGTACCGCACTCGCTGGATGAAGCGAGCCTGTGGGCTTCTTGGTATCCGACTACTGTATGCGAAGCCCAGAAATCCGCAGGGCAAAGGCAAGCAAGAGCGGTTCAACCAGACTTTGGAGGCATTCTTGGCCGAGGTTGCTCTTCATCCACCTGAGAGCTTGCAGGAGTTGAATGCGCAGTTTAATGCATGGCTGAGTGAGTGCTACCATTCCAGGCCCCACAGCGCTTTGGGAACAACCCCGGAAATTGCTTTTAAGACTGACTCCATGCCGCCTCGCTTTGTGGACAAGGCGCTTATGGCAAGGGCCTTCCTCCGCTGCGAAGCCCGCAAAGCAGACAAGAGCGGAGTGATTAGTTTTGGCGGGAAGCGGTACGATTTGGGCGTGACTTTTGCTGGGCAGCATGTGGATGTGGTCTATGACCCGGCCTGCACGGATGTGCTCACGATCGAAAGCCCGCTCTGCACACCGTTCCAGATACGCCAGATTGTGATTGGTGAGCATGTGGCCCCCAGGCCGACGAGGAAAGAGGTTGAGCGTATCCCCGTTGACCATTCCAGGCTTCTGGACGCACTCGCTGAACAGTACCAGGACAAGCAGCGCCGGAGGGCTATTTCTTATACTTCCGAAATCGAGAAGGGGTGAGCTGTGTGTACGAAGACTTTTTTGAGATGAAGAAGACCCCGTTTGTACGAAGCATCCCGGTGGATGACCTCTACATGGACCAGGATACCGAGGAGATTCACAACCGTCTTCTCTACGCGACCAGACGCCAACTTTTTGCTCTTGTGATTGGCGACCCTGGCACAGGCAAAACAACCTCTTTGCGCCGCCTGAAAAGCGCCCTGAATGGACAGGAATACGCCGTCTTGTATCTTTCCGAATCCAAGCTCACGCCACGGTATTTCTACAATGGGCTGCTTGAACAACTGGGGTGTGAAACAAGATTTTACCGAGGTGACGCCCGGAATCTGCTGCACCACCAGATTGAAATTATGCGCGGCGTTGAGCACCGGAAACTGGTGGTGATTGTGGATGAAGGGCATCTTCTCTCTAAAGAGATGCTCGAGGAAATTCGCTTCCTCCTCAACTACCGGATGGACTCCGAGAATCCACTTGCGCTGATTTTGGCCGGGCAAACTGAACTCTGGGAAAAGTTGAAGCTACACGCGTACCGGGCTATTCTCCACCGGGTTGACATCCAGTGTTTCCTGGCCCCGTATGACTTCTCACAGACAAAAGCATACATTGAAAAGCAACTGGCCTATGCTGGTCACTCCAACGCGATTTTCTCCGAGGATGCCTTGAAAGTCATACACTCTTTTTCTTCCGGCATCCCGCGCCTGATTAACCGGGCCTGTACTCAGTCACTTGTCTACGCTTACCAAAATCGCCGGCCTATTGTTGATGACCGGATGGTACAGCTCGTCTTGGTGGGCGAGGTCTCTTGAATCTACTAATGAAGGGAGCGGCTCTGGCCCCTCCCTTCTCTTGTACGACAAAATACTCCAGCGACGTCTATTCGCCCCGCCCGCCGGACATCCGTGTCCGGCTTCTTCCGACAAAACCGCCCGTCCATTTTACGACAGAACAGCCCGGCCGCGACAGTATCTTAATTTTCAATTGCAATATACAACAAATGAAGACTTAAAAATACAGGTCAACAAAAAGCTCCAGCCCAGAGCTGGACCGGAGCTTTTTGTTTATAAACTTGACAGGCGCATTATTGGGCAGCCAGATACTCGGTCAGCTGATCATTCAGCTCTTTCAGAACTTTTTCCACTCCTGCGTCTTTCAATTTAGTGCGCAAAGTAGCCAACCCTTCTTCTGGATTTTCGACAATACCTTTTTCCAAAGGCACTTTGTATTCATCGCAAACAGCCTTAATAGCGGCCAATTCCGCAGAAATGTTATCCTTATTGGGAGAAAAACCTGCCAGAGCGGGGAATACACGTTTAGTAGCATATTCCTCTTTCATGGAATTAATGATCGGGCTGTCATTTCTGGACGCCAGATAGAATTTCTCCGTGCCAAATCCCATACCCAAGTTTTTCAGGTTCGTAGTGGTAGGATCAACATTATCCGGCACCCATTTGACCATAGAGCTTAAATCAGCTTCATAGGTGATGCCCTCAAGGCCATCCATCAGCAGATGATATACTTCCTCATCCTGGTAGCACAGTTCAATGAACATCAGTGCGCGCTCAGGATGCGCGCTGTAAGCGCCCACTGCCATACCATTATTAGAAGCGGCAATGCTTTCGGTCACATCACTGTTGAGGTCAGAAGACCAGTAGCCGATCTCCCAATCAGGCTGAGAGTTGGTTATTTCCACATATGCGCCATTGGAACTGGAGAAGTTGGCTGCATAAAGGGCAGACTTGCCGGTCAGAAAAGCATCCTTGACAGCGGTGGTTTCTGCCATAACACTCTGGGACCAATAACCCTTTTCAAAATACTCGCGGCTTTTCATAATGTATTCTTCGTACTCAGGGGTATCCACCAGATTGAACAATTTTGTAGGGTCTTGCAAATCATAGCTGAACACACCTACGGCATTGTTGTCAATAGGACGAGCCCAATCCATTTCAGCGAGCCAGGTTTGAGTTTTCGCGGCATCATTACTGGAAATCGCATAAGGCAGCATACCGGGCTCGTTATCCTTGATGGCCTGCATATAAACTTCCAGATCCTCATAGCTGTCAATTTCGGGGCAGTTGTATTTTTTGCGCAGGTCTTCACGATAATTGTAAACGAAGGTGGTGTAGTCGGGCAGATTGTGAGGTACCATGTACAACTTGCCATCTACCTTGGTTGTCTCCAGCAGATTCTGGCTTTCCAGTTCTGCATAAGTTTTGGGCGCATATTTGGGGAACAGCTCGGTGATGTCCATAAACGCGCCCTTATCTGCTTCGTCGAAGTAGTTGGTCCAGTTGGAAGTATAGGTCAGGTCATATGCTTCACCGGAGGCCCACACCATGGGCAGCTTTGTTTTGTAGTCACCCCAGGAAACCATAATGGGGTCGATCTCTGCGTTGATTTTTTCCGTCAGTACCTTGTTGAGTTCGGCCAGGTGATCTTCTGCGTAAATACCGCCCTCATCACCAATGCAGTACATGGTCAGCACCACATGTTCGCTGGTGTCCATTGCGGGTTCAGCCGCGGCGGTGCTACCAGAGGTACTGGCCGGAGGGGTGGATGTGCTCGTCGGCGTGCCGCCGCAGCCTGCAAGCATCGATGCGGACAGAGCGGCTGTCAGGAATAGTGCTGTGAATTTTTTCATTACGCTTCCTCCTTGGTTGGGTTTTGCTTCTATGGAAAAACTACCATAGAATTTGTGTAATGTCAGCCCTTGACAGAGCCAACCGTCAAACCTTTGACAAAGTAACGCTGCACAAAGGGATACAGCAGCAGGATCGGCCCGGTAGTGACCACGGCCATGGCCATTTTGTATGTTTCTCCCGGCAGATCCGGCAGCGCAATGCCGGCAGCAGATGCCAGCTCTTTTAGGCCCTGCACATTGGAAAGCATGGAGTACAGCAGATACTGTAACGGATATAGATCCTGTTTGTTGATATACAGCATCGCGCCCGACCAGCTGTTCCAGTATCCCAGCGCGGTGAACAGGCCGATGGTGGCCAGGCCCGCTTTGGACAAGGGCAGATAGAATTTTGTAAAAATCTGAAAATCGTTTGCGCCGTCGATTTTTGCAGACTCAGCGATAGAGTCCGGGATATCCGTCATGAAATTGCGCAGCAAGAAGATGTTCCATGCGCTGATCATGCCCGGCAGGATCAAAGCCCAAATGTTGTCTTTCAAACCAAGATATTTGGTGATCAACAAATAGCTGGGCAACATACCGCCGCTGAAAATCGATGGGAAGTACAAAAACATCGCAATTTTATTTCGGTAGACAAAATCTTTTCGCATCAGCACAAAAGCGGCCATGGACGAGAAAACCAGTGAGATGAATGTGCCGACAAACGTAATGATAATAGAAACTTTATAGGCTTGTATAATGCGGCCGGGAATATTAAAGACCATTTCATATGCGGCTAACGACCAGTTTCTGGGCCACAAAGCATAGCCGTATTTCAGGATATCCGATTCCGAAGAAAGTGAACCAATGACTACCAGCCAGAATGGGAGCAAGCACAATAGTGATACGAGTATGACAATTACGTAAAAGACATATACAATTGGCTCTGTTCGATTAATGCCAGAGCCAAGCCGGCGGCTCTTCATGGTAGCTCTCCTCCTTTTAGAACAGTGCGTAGTCCGGCTGGACCTTCTTGATAATGTGGTTGACCGTCATAATCAGAATAAAGCCAAACAGGGACTGATACAGGCCAACTGCTGTAGACATACCAGGATCAAAATTGGTTGTAATTGTGCGGAAGACATATGTATCAATGATATCCGTAACATTGAACAACGTACCGTTGTTTCCGACCAGTTGGAAGAACAATTCAAACTGACCTTTCATGATTTTGCCGACAGCGAACAACAACAGTGTGATTGCCGTAGGCTTTAGCAGAGGTAGTGTAATCAGACGGATTTGTTGCCATTTGGTAGCGCCGTCCAACTTAGCCACCTCGTAATATTCCGAACTGATGCCGGTGATGGCGGCCATGTAAATAACAACGCCGTAACCAAGCCCTTTCCATTCATGGAAGAATGTGAGCAACGCAGGCCATATGCCACCCATAGCGTAAATGTTTACAGGATCCGCACCTATGGTTTTTAGTATATTGTTCAAAAGACCGTATTCATAGCTGAATATACCATAAACAATAGACTGTACAAGAACCCAAGAAATAAAATATGGCAAAAACATCAGAGACTGGCTCAGCTTTTTGAACCACTTTTGAATGATCTCATTGAGCATGATGGCAACTGCGATTTGGAACACAACATCCGCAAGCATAAATACAATGTTGTACAGCACAGTGTTGCGCGTTAACCGCCACAGGATACCGCCTTTAACAAGAAACTCAAAATTATCAAACCAAATCCATGGGCTGCCCAAAATACCGTCACGGTAGTTAAATTTTTTAAATGCCAAAATAATGCCAGGCATCGGTGCATAGCTGAAAATCAGCACATAAATAATTACCGGAACGATCATGATCCACATGACCCAATTCTTTTTCAAGTCATGTTTTAGCCGCTGCCAACCTGTACGGTTGTGTGGCAAAAGCACACTTTCTGATGTATGCTCTCTCATTTTGCTTTTTAGTGTCAGCATTTTGCTACGGCCCCTTTCGCTCTTGCTTTCTGCACTTTGATTATGACACCACAGTGGAGGGTGAAGAAAGACTAAAAAACACGATTTCGAATTTTATACAAATATTATATTATGTTAAAAAATATTACTGTGCATTATGCATGATGAGCATGGAATCTTTTCGTGCAAAACGTATGGTCTTTATTTCGAATGGAGTAAGCTGAAAATGCACTGCAAAATTTTGAACAGACAACGGTTCCTGCTTTTCTTCCATTATATTGGCAGACCATGCAGCGGTTATCCCCGTGATTCGAAGAACACCGGCTTGTTTTTGTCCGTAAGATTCATAGATGCGAGCTACCAAATCACCAGAGCCATCCCATGCTTTTTTGATAGTAGAAAGCTCTATTCCATTCCCGGTCAACTCAAAAAGAGATGTACTGGTTTCCACTGCTTCGCAAGCGCCTGGTATTGTCAGCACAGGCTGATCGAAGGACTGCGTCATGGCAAAGATATTGTTTTCTTGCCAGGTACCTGTATAAGGCGCAACAGCAAACGAAAAATTCTGCGTTCCCCACTGGCAAGAGGCGGGTGTGGGTTTCACCCATGCGTCTGGCCCGTCGCCGTATGCGCGCAGCAATGTTGTTACAATGGCGTTGCCCTCCTGCTCCACGCCGGCAATTCCCTGGTTCAACAGAGCCAACCCGTGCGCACCGTCTTCCAATGCGGCAAAGCGTCGGGCTGGCCATTCCCCTTTGGCGGTGGGGCGCGCTCGATACATTTCCCTGCGAGTTACGCCAAAAGGCACTTCGTTGTAAAAATCTCTGCCTTTCAGCAAAAGCGGCAGCCGCATACGGATACGGGTGTAATCCCCATGCCAGCGCAGTGTCAGCTGAAGGCGCAACATCCGTTCCCCTTTGCGCAAGGAAAAATGTGCCGACCAGTCCAATCGGCTGTTCCGGCTCCAAGGCATTGTGGGAAACGTGCCCTCCATTTCGATCCACTGTCCCATAGTGTCTGCCAAGGCTGGCCCCACATGGATCGTGCCACTGGACGCATAGAGCATATTGCCGCTGCATTGTTCGATCTGCATACCGCCGCGATCTTCTTCTACCACCAAAAACGATCCTGCTTGGGCCATATAGCAGAATCCCTGCCTATCTTCCAAACATTGTATGCCGTCGCGCTCATCCAAGGTCAAACGGAAAAACTCATTCTCAATGGTTTTTCCAGACAGCTGCCTGGGCGGCATTGGCGCTTCTGCATCATGCAGGGCGTACATTGCGGCGCCGCCTGCCGGCAGATCGGCTTCAAAATAAACAGTATCGCCGCGTCGGCAACAGGGCAAACGCCGTGCATGGTCATACACGGCGACATTGCGATCGACCGATTCCAACTGTATCCATTCTTTTCGGGCAATGGGTAAGCTGTTGCAGCATGTTATGTGTTTGTCATCTGGTTGAATCTGTAAAGCCTGCTGTAGCGTCTGTCGGGCCGAGAGCTGTACAGAGGCGAATTTTTGCAGGATATCTTCATAGGTGATATCTTCGTGCGAGCCGGTAAAAGCATCGTGAAACTGACAGTGAAACATTTTCCACCAAGCGTCTTCCAATGGGGCATGGACGTCTTGTGAAAGCACCGCATGGTACTTTTCTGCACTGAGAAGCCAGTTTTCCGCTTGTCGGTTTTGTACTTTGATGGGCGGGCGCAGCGCAAATGTGCCGGTGAATTCGGGGTTCAAATCATCCTGGAGCACCGGCGGCACGTAGCCGCTTTGCGTCAGTGCGTCGGTATAGGCCTGATAGGTGGAGTGCAGCCAGCTGCCTGTCTGTTGACGCTGTCGCGTCAGCTGTACGTAATATTCGCTGAACAGTTCTTCGTTTTCCAGATAATAAACCACCAGCTTGGGCAGCGGCCCTTGCAGTTTGTCTGCTTTGGCGAACAATGTGTCCACATCTGCCCAGCTGCGGCAGAATACCAGCGCCTGTGTATCGGGATGCAGATTGGCAGAAGCGCTGTCGCAGCCCATCACCACAACACGGCTGCCGTCAAGCCCCTGGGCCTGAAAGACATCCAGCGTTTTGTCGCCGCCGAATCGGTTGGCATATAGATGTTGAAAGCCAAACTGCCGCATGATCTGCGGCACTTGCGGATTCAGGCCGAAGGTGTCGATCAGCCAGCCCTGCCGGGGCCGCACGCCCAAATGATCTTCCACCCATCGCAAGCCCATGCCCTGATTGCGCACCAGGCATTCCCCGTTGGGAAAGTTGGTCTCTGCTGTTGTGGCCATACCGCCCATAAACTCCAGCCGGCCGGTTTGCAGCAGCGTTTTGATCTTGGCGATCAGGTCAGGCCTGGTGGTTTCCAGCTCTCGGTAATGAGCGGCCTGCTCCAGGGCGAAGTGCAGCTCAGGGCGGCGCTCCAGTACCTGGATGATCCGCTCCAGCAAAATCTCTGTCATTTCGGCATAGGCTTCCCGGCGCATCACAAACGCCATATCAATGTGGCTGACGCTTACAACATGATAATCCGCCATTGGCTTCCTCCTTGTTTTACTGAATTTTCAGCAGTTTTTTTTCTGCAATCAGGATGGGAGCGTCGTATACAGGGATGCCTTGAAACCGGTCGATGCCGCCTTCTTTTTGCCAATGATCCGCAGGGATGGCATATACCTCACCGGTGACCATATCCACCAGCATGGGTTCCTGAAAATGGCTGCCTGCAAAGGCGAACGAGCGTTCGCTCAGGTTCGTTTCATCGCCGGGAATGGCGTCATCGCTCCAGATGGTATAAATGCAGCCGCCCTTTTCTGTGTTTCTATATCCGTAAACCGAAATGCTTCTATCGGTGTTGTACCAGTACCTGTCCACGTCCGTCTGATCGATGTTGTGGCGGAATGCGGCGCCGGTGATGCGTGTCAGTGTATCGTCAAACACCGATGTTACGTGCTGTACGGCGTAATAGGCCATTTTGGGGCGGATCACCTGCCGGGCGGCATTTGTCTCCAGCAGCCCCTTGGTGTTGGTCTTTTTGATGGGGCCGTCGCTGTTGTATTGGATCTCTGCAATACTGAATACGCTGCACTCGATGTCATTGCCCAGGTTTTCCAGCATACGGCGCAGGTACCATTTTGCTTGCGAATATTCCGTCCAGGGGTGATCCCACAAGGCGCCGCCTGCATAAGCCTGCGAGGGAGCGCCGTTTTCGCCCTGGCGCAAAATCATGCCAGGGGCATATTTCTCTACAATCTGGCGCATTTGGTATACTTTAAGTTTATTACTATCTGGATTATACACGTAGTCGTGATATGTTGCGTTGTGAAACAGGCCGCAGGCATTGTGCGAATGCAAGTAGGCAAAAAAACGTTCCACAAATTCCACGTCGATGTGTCCCAGCGACAGCGCCGAGATCCGCGCATCGGGCTGAATGCTTTTGATGATGCGCCCGGTGCGGATGTTGAATTCTGCGGTGACTTCAGGTGTATTCACTTTGTTGTCAGAAAAGTTGGGCTCGTTCCAGATCTCCCAGTCTTGTACCCGGTCGGCATATCGAGCAACCATAGCCGCCACCCACTTTTCATATGCGGCCATCGCTTCGGAGGAAAGCGGCATACCCGCCCCCAGGTTTTCTCCGCCGCCGCCGGGATAGATGGCATTGCCGTATCCGGTTTGTATCCAGGGTTTCAATCCTCTGGACACCGCGTCGTTCACAATATGATCCATCCAGGCCCAGTCATAGATCCCTTTTTGCTTTTCCGTTTTGGCCCATCCGCCTTGAAAACGCAAATACAGAATGCCCAGCGGTTGCAGATACGCTTTGTACTGATCGTAGTCCGCGTAGTCTCTGTCCAGCGTCTCGCACCCCAACAGCCAGTTGGAAGAACGGATCTCATTCGTGCTTTTGGGCGCAATGTGCCCTATATACGAAAAACGGGTATGTACTTGTCTACCAAACTCAGTTTCTGTATGCATATTTTACCTCTCGCTGTCATATATCGCTGTATCAGACGCCTCCAGCAGACCTTTCAGGTATCCAATGGCGTAGAGTCTGCCCAGTGCGGTATATCCGGTGGTCTCGCTCTCCCCCGCCATGGTGGGGACGTGGTCCACACGCACAGGTACATCAATGCCGCACTGCCGATACAGTTGGATCATTTTCGCCATGGGGATGTCGCCGTTGTCGTGGAATGTTTCATGAAAATGGTATCGATCACCGGTGGCGTTTCGGAAATGAACAAAAAAGATTTTGTCTTTCATTTCGGGGATCACCTGGTATAGATCTTCTCCCATCATCTGGTAGCAGGCCTGGCACATGGTGAGGCCAAGGCAGTCGCTTTTGTACATGCCGATGGCCTTTTTGATGTTTTCATAGCTGATCATAATACGCTCCACCTCGCCCAGGCGGGGCACGGGCGGGTCGTCTGGATGCAGCGCAAAGCGGATGCCGTACCGCTCTGCCTGGGGCAGTACCGCACGGATAAAATAGGCGTAGTTGTCCCACAGCTGCTGGGAGGTGATGTGGCTGCCCTGAGGCTGGTACTTGTCGATATCAAATCCCGTCACCAATGCACCGCCCCGCTCGGGGATGGCGTGGTCGGTGCGGCACCATCCCACATGGGCCATAAAATTAAAACAGATGGTGCGAATGTCCAGCGCTGCCATGATGGGCAGCATTTTCAGCACAGCCTCGATGCATTCGTCGCGTTTTTCATCTCCTGCTTTGATATGGTCATGCAATGCGTTGGGCATTGGTTCGACCACCAGCGGCGTGATGCCAAAATCCACAAAACGCTTATGGACGGCGGCCCAATGGGCGGGGTTGGTAATGTCAAAATCCGGTGTTTCCGGCAGTCGGATAACGCCGTGCCGCACCCCGCATTGCCGGGCGTAGTCCCATGTGATGTCGTGCTCACTGCGCAAATAGTCTGTCAGTATCATTTTGTTTCCTCGTTTGCGTCATATGCCGCTGTGCGCCAAAAAGCCGCCGTCTACCGGTACGGTGATGCCCGTAACAAATCCTGCGTTGTCGTCATCCAACAGCCACAGCACACTGCCCAGCAGCTCTTTCGGGTCGCCAAAGCGGGCCATAGGCGTATGACTCGTGATGTTTTCGCCCCGCTTGCTCAAACCGCCTTCTGGCGTATAAAGAATTTTTCGGCTTCTGTCGTTGACGAAGAAACCCGGTGCAACAGCGTTTACACGGATGCCTGCGGGGGCAAAATACACCGCCAGCCATTGGGTAAGGTTGACCACCGCCGCTTTGCTCATGGCATAGGCGGGCACACGGGTCAGCGGGCGGGTGCTGTTCATGGAGGCAAAGTTCAAAATGCTGCCGCGGCCTTCCTGTGCCATTTGCCGGGCAAAGGCGCGCACCGGGATCACAGTGCCCAGGGTGTTGATTTTCAGCACACTTTCAAAAACATGCATATCCAGATCAAAAAAACTCACCATGTCATCGGGCTTGTCGGGCCGCAGCTCCTGCGGCTCGTACGTAAAATTGGTGGTGATGGCTTTGTTGTTGTTGCCGCCGGCGCCGTTGATCAGGTATCGGCAGGGGCCAAAGGTGGCAAGGGTTTTGGCCGCCAATTTTTCTACCGCCGCTTCATCGGTTACATCGCAGGCGCACACCATGCAGACGCCGTTTTCGGCTGTGATGCGGTCCGCTACTTTTTGCAGCTTCTCCGCCGTGCGGCCCACCAGCACCACTTTGGCGCCTTCCTGCGCCAGTTTAACCGCAATTTCCGAGCACAGCACGCCACCGGCGCCAGTGACAACAGCAACCTGATCTTGGAATTGTTTGTTCATCATGCAACCTCCTCTTTACAGTGCAGATTGGGTATCATTGGGATCGCCATGTTCAGCCAGATAATATTCTTCAGACCAGTCGATCCCCCGATATGCGGCGGCAGCTTCTTCTGTTTGAATATATTCCATCAACAGATCCAACATTTCTTTTGTCCATACGTTTTTGTCGATCTGCGCGGTGGTGAATTTATTTTGCGTGATCATTTCAAAACCGAACATGTCTTTGACTTTGGTCTTGACGGCGCCATCCACTACTTCAGGTACCAGATGCGCAGGGATAAACAATACGCCGGCATCGGTGCCGAATACAACGTCGCCAGGCAGGCAGATCGCGTTGCCAATGCGCGTGGGGGTATTGAATCCGGTCATCACAAATTCTCGAATGGGCGTGGGGTCGATGCCGCGATAAAATACCTGCACATTTTGTACCTTTTTCATCTGCTCCACATCGCGGATGCCGCCCCAAATCACGCCGCCGCCGGTTTTGGTGCGGTTGGCGATGGCCGTTGTCAGATTGCCGCCCAGAAACGTACCTTTGTAAATTTTGTCATACATATCCACCACGCACACATCGCCTTCTACCAGGCTGTCAACGACCCACTGGTTATAGGTGCCGGTGCGCCCCTCGCTTCTGCCGATTTCTTTTACTGTTTCATCCAAATCGGGGCGAATGGGGCAATAGGTGGCGGTGACAGCCCGGCCAATCATTTTGCGGCCATCGTTGTGCAGCACCTTCAGCCGTCCCTCGAACTGATTGATGTAACCTTTGACAAAAATAGGTTTCCACACTTCTTCCAGCGTCAGAGAGTGCAGAGCCTCCAGATATTTGTCCGGTACGCGGGGGCGCCCATCGGGAAAGCGCTCTCCCTGCCAAAGAGACGTCATTTGCAGAATATCTTCCCGCACATTAAAATTCATAAGATATTTCCTTTCTGTTTCATATTTGTTGATCTGAAAAAATGGCGTCCAGCGCAGCCTGAATGTTTTCCAGCGGCGTATCGGTCAAAATGCCGTTTCCCATGCCAAGCAACATGCCGCGCCCATTGGGGTCAAACGTCTTTTTCATCTGCCAAATTTCCGCCCGCACTTGCTCGGGTGTGCCGTTGGGCAGCAAGTCCTGCACATCGATGCCCGCCAAAAAGGTGATGCGGTCGCCAAAGCGGCGCACGGTTTCGGCTGCATCCATACACCCTTTCTGAACCGGGTGAAATACGTCCACGCCGGCTTCGATCAGCTGTTCCATCAGAGGGGTGTTGTTGCCGCAGGAGTGCAGCCAGAAATGCATGTTTTTGGCGTGGGTGTAACCCACCACTTCCTTGTACAGCGGCAGATACAATTCTTCGAAAACAGCCGGCGACATCATGGAGGACTGCTGGGTGCCTAGATCGTCAGAAGTAAAGATGCCGTCAAACCCGGCATCCGCAAACCGATCGATGATAACCTTGTAAAAGGCAACCAGGCGGTGGCCCAGTATTTTCAGCTTGTCCATAGCGTCATAGTAATCATACATCAGGTTTTCCATGCCGCGGATGCTCCAGAACCGCTCATGAAACAGCCGCCAAAAGCAGCCCAGCTTGTAGCGGCTACCGGCGCGCTGTGCAGCTTGGTACACATTGTTAAAATTGCCCGCTTCCCACGGGTCGGGGAAATGCGCCAGAAACTGATCCAGTTCGTCCCAGTCATCCAAAAGCACGGGTGTTTCCTGAATGCTGTGCCGCTCAGTACCGGCGCCGTATGTTTTGTACCCAAACCGATACTCCGGGTTTGCGTTGGGCGATACGTCATACCCCGGCTCCAGATAAAATACATCGCAGATGTCATCGGGGTAGCAGGCGGCCAGTGTGCGCAGTGCGGTGCCGTACTTTTCTTCCAGCCCAACGCCCCAGAATTTGTGCATATACGCCGGCGGCGCCGCACAGCCGCGCCGCTCAATGGCATCTATGACTTGCTGTCGTGTCAGGGCGTCTCTGATTGCCGTTTCACCCATATTCCACAACCCTCTTGGCATTTCGATAGCATACATTGGTTACAATTTCACCGAGCAGTGCCTCGCGGTTGGGCAACTCGCCGCGTTCCGCCTTCTCCCCCATCCAACCGCATAGAGCCCGGCGGAAATACTCATGGCGCACCATGGACAAAACACTGCGCGAGTCAGTGGTCATACCAATGGAAACCGACAGTACGCCGTATGCGCTTATGCTCTCAAATACCTGCCGCATACCGTACAAATGGTCGCACCACCACCAGGCTGGCCCTTGCTGCACTTTTCCCGCTACACCATCTTGACTGTACGATCCGCTGAGAACCGCCATCACCGCATTGTCCGCCGGATTGAGCGTATATAGAATGATGCGCGGCATACCGCTGACGGTCTGTTCAAAATCGTTTAGCATCGATGTGAGGGAGTGCACGTCGCATCCGCCTCCGATGCCTGCAAATCCGCCTGCCGGGCCAGCCAGTGCCCGCAGACGAGAGCTTGTGGTGCGCTGTGCGCCGATGTGCAGCTGCATGGCCCAGCCGCGCGTAGCATATTCCTGCGCCAACAAACGGAGTATGGCAGATTCCAGATGCTGCTTTTCACCGATGGTCAGTGCGCCGCCTTGACGCAAAAAGGCAAAACGGGCTTCGTTTTTTCCGTCCTCCGGGCAATAGCGAAACCCGTTATCCAGTGCGTGATCTGCAAAGCGGCATCCCGCTGTCGCAAAGGCCGCGGTTCGTGCACAGACGGCATCAATATAATTTTGTAAGGAATGGATGTGTATCCCTGTCAGTTGCTCCAACGCGTCACATGTATCTGGTGCGCAGGCAACGATGGTGTCGCCCCGCAAAGAAGGCGACAAAAACGGCTGAGCGGCAAATGGTGTCAGGTCATCGGTAATCTGTGCACAGGGCGAGGCATATTCCACACCAAAGCGTCGTAAAAGTGCCGTTGGCTTGAAGTCGGGGTCGGTCAGCATTTTGCCTGTCTGCTGCCAGAGCCAATGTACATCGGTGATGCCCGGCTCTAAGCAAATGTCAAATACCCGCTGCATCTCCAGCACCGACCAGTCATATAAAGGGTTGCCGGCCAACCGGGGCAGCGTATCCATCCAGGCTGCAAATTTTTCTTCATGGGATGCACCGCCGGTAATATATTGCTCGTTTACGCCGCAAATGCGCATGGCCCTGTGCTTGTATGGATCACTCGTCAACCATAGGGCTGCCAGATCGGGATAGTTTTGATCTGCCGACAGTTCTTGCAGACTGAGGTGGTTGTGGTAATCGATAATCGGCAGATCTCGAGCATATTGGTGATACAGTCGCTGCCCGGTTTTGGTGCTCAGTAAAAAATTCTCGTCCATGTCAGTACCTTTCTGCACTCTCGGTTGGAATGAAAACACCGGCAATATACGTACATTCTATAGTTTGTGTCCCGATACGGGATTGTCAGCAAATGACGTTTCGCTGTACGCCCTGCAAATAGGCCTGTAGATTCAAATATGCGCTTTCTACACAGCGGGTGCGGGCTTCCACGCTGGCCCAAGCCAGGTGCGGCGTGATTAAGAGCTTGTTGCTGTCCTGTATTTGGCCCAAGGGGTCGGAGGGATCCATCGGTTCTTTTTCAAGCACATCCAACCCTGCTGCGCTGATCTGATCGTGCATCAGCGCATTATACAGATCTTGGCTGTTGACAACCGCGCCGCGGGCAACATTGATGAGCACGGCCGTTGGTTTCATCATCGACAGCGCCTGGGCGTCGATAAAATGCCGCGATAAATCTGTCAGAGGGCAATGCAGCGACAGAACATCGCTGCTGCGCAGCAGAGTTTCTTTATCTACACTCTCGTACTCGCCGTGGGTGCGTCCGGTTAAAGAGTGGGTAATGATGCGGCACCCCAATGCCCGAGCAATTTGCGCCACGCGGGTACCGATGTTGCCCATGCCCACGATTCCCCAGGTTTTGCCATCCAGCTCATGGAATGGTTCGGCAAAATAAGAAAAGGAGCGCTGAGAACTGTATCGGCCGGACTTTACGTATTGGTCGTAATGGCTGAGCTTTTGTGAAAGCGCCAGTGCCAGTGTGATCGTATGCTGCGCCACCATAGCGCTGGAATAATCGACGACATTGGTCACGCGGATGCCTTGTTCTTTGCAAAAGGCAATATCGCAGTTGTCGTAACCGGTGGCAAGAATGCCGATAAACCGCAGCTTTTTTGAATCCGCAAGCGCTGCCCGACTCAAGGGGGCTTTGTTGGCCAGCACTACGTCTGCATCCTGTGTGCGCTGACGCACTTCCTGCTCAGTAACAGTTTCGTCGTAACAAACAAACTCACCCAATGATGCAAACATATCCACAAGGACGTCGTGTCCCACGCTGGCGCGTTCCAAAAATACGATCTTCATGTTTTTCTCCTTTTGTTATTTTTTCAGCACATACCGATATAGTGCATAGCTCATAGGTGCATCCAGCGAAAAGCGAGCCACACCTGCGTCGTTCGTTTCCACACGTACCTGACAGGTGCTGCCCAAAATAGGCGTCAGATTCAGTGTGCCATGCATTTGATCCCACAGGACAAATTCATGCGAGGGTTGATCGTTTTTGCCGCGGAACAGCAACAAATAGCCGCATTTGTTTGCCCCCACAGACTGCAAGCCTGTCCAGCCGAAGCCATCGGGTTCTTCGCCGATGGGCAGTACGTGCCCGCGCAAAATATCAGCTTGTACAGGCCGATAGGCGGCAATTGCATTTTTCAATGTTTCCACTGCATCGGGCTCCAAAGCGCTCAATTCCATCCAAGCCAGTGGACTGGCAAACAGAGAAATGGCAAAGGCCAGCTCTTGTCCCCACTGGATAGGCGCCAGCGGGTCGTTGTTGTACAGCGCGGCATTGTTTTTGACGTTCAAGAACTCGATCTGCAAACGCTCAGCAGGCATATAGCGGCAAAGCATCCACAAATTGCGCAGCGTGTGATGCGGCCAGTAGTTGGGCCATGTGCCAAAGACATTGGAAAATCGGTTTTCCAAAAACAGAGAACCATACTGTACGCGGCCAAAATATCCATTGCGCACACTGGCCGTGGTGTCCAGATTGAAAAATACCTTTCCCTGGGATTCTGTTACCACTTTGCGCATCAATCGGCCAAAGTTTTCCTCGCCGCGCTTGCTGTGGAAGGTCAGACCATCCATTTTGAAGGCCGTCACGCCGTAACGCTGATGCAAGCCCAAAAGTGTTTGCGCATCCCGCTCCCAACCGGCATAATCATGCAGTGCATCCGGCGAAAACCATAGGCCCAGAGCAATCCCATGCTTTTGCGCGTAGTCCACGATCGGCTCTAATCCATTGGGAAAACGCTGCCGGTTTACCGTCCAAAAGTCCGGGTCGGCCGCATAGTATCCACTGCCCCATACCGCTGCGGTCTGAGTGGTTGCGTTGACAGAGTTGGCGGTAGTGCCATTTTGCCAACCGTCATCGATTTGATAGTAGCTGATCCCCATCTCGCTGGCGCGATGCAGCTCTTGCATCAAAAAGGCTTCGCAGATACGGCCGTCGCAGTTGCCGTCTCCCCAGGTGTTGGCCATGATCTGCGCATCGCGCTCCGGCGCAAAGGTGCGAATGGCGCGATTGTACTGTTGCAGTCTTTCGAGCGCCTGTTCTTCGCTGCCGTCCCAAAGTATCACGGCTGCGCCGTAGCTTTCCAGCGTCTCGTCCGCTGCAAGCATATCGGCAGAAAAGCCCCAGCCGGTGGTAAACAGCTCCATACCCTTGGCCACAAAGTCCGTTTTGGTATTTGTCAGATATGCCACCGGGGTGGGCCCTTCCTTGACAAGAATGACGCCCTCCCGGCACGCTTTGTCTTCGACCATCAGAATATTGGCCTGGAATTCCCTTGTTTCACGGCGCGTCAGAATGCCTTTTGTCTCTACAACGAGATTGTCGTTGTCATCGGTCTTGTCGGTCAGTGTTACGCTTTTCCAGCTGCAATGCATCGGTTCGAGGGGAACAAGATCGCAATAATCGCTCATCCATTCCTCTGCGCGATCTTCCAGCAGGGGTTCGCCCAGGCGCTTTGCCCGCAGAAAACTGCGCAGAGTCGACAGCTGCGGATAGACAATGTGGATCCACTCAACAGCAAAGCCTGCAAAGGTCAGGCTTACAGTGACCCGCAGATGCGGCGCAGCTATGCCGCAGTCATCATCGGTTTCGCTGTTTACAGCGACCACTTGCATACCGCCTGTGGTAACGCCTTGCAGGAAAAAAGCCTGGTTGGGTTTGGGCCAGGTGACCCATTCGCCGCAATATCCATCGCATAACCACTGTTTGCCAGAGCTTTTGTTTATCAGTGTACGGGTTGTTGGCAGCGTCCCGCTCAGATCCCAGGTGCGCTCCAGCGCTTGATTGCCGATGGTCAGAATGGCATTGTCGAATCGGACATAACAGTCTTGAAATGTGTGTTCGTAATGCATGTTTGTCTCCTTATCCAAGGTTGCGCGTTACATATTTGCGGCAGTTTTCTGCCGCAATGTGAAACGCATTGTACGTGGGCGTGTCGGTGATGCGGTGGATGTAGGCGCCGTCATCCAGCGCCTTATGCAGTGCAAGATGTATCTCTTCTCGCCGCTCGGGATGTGCCATGGCAATTTTGGTCAATGCCACGACCGTGTGCGACAGATGCTGAAAATATACAGAATTTTGTTCTTTGACAATGGTGCGTTTGTACTCCGGCGTAAGCAGTGTGTGGTACATCTCCCTGTCAAATTCTTCTGGTAACAGAATCGGCAGCAAGTCATCTACTGCTGTTGCATCCCGCATTTGGCCACACAGGCAAATGGCGATGACACTGCGCATCTGATTGGACCGCCGACAGTCCATGAAATAGAACGGTTTACGCTCACGGATTATTTGGTGCAGAAGCGGCAGTGCCCGCTCGTCGTGCATCACTCCCAGCGCTATGCCGGCGTTTAGCCGTAGCATCTCATCATCCGTCTGTGTCATTTCAAAGACGGTGTCGCCCAGTTTCTCTTTGCCGCCCATATAACAACTCCAGAGCGCTATGGCCGGGCAATTGGTAGAAAGGGCCTGTTGCAGCTGTGCAGGGTCCGTGATCCAGCTGACGTATTGCCGGTCGTCTCCCATGGCCGGCGTCCAAAAAGAGGGCCGCATCGTTTGCTGACGATCATAAAAGCCGTAAGCGTCCAGCTTGGCCCGCAGTTGTTCGGTGGGCACCGCCATAGGGTCTTGTCCACAATCTGCCGCCATGGCGCTCAAAGTGCCGCACGCCTCGCCAATGCGAAAACAGTCTGTATTCATGCGGATGGCTGAGTTGACATAGGTATCGCTGGAGATGCAGCGTCCGGCCGTCGTCAGGCCCTTCCATCCTTTGGGCACCAGTGCGCCGGCGGGCACCGGAATGTAGATGGTACAAGTGCTCATATTGCAGTTGACAAACCAATTTTGATAGATTTCATCGTCAAAGGCTGTACCGGAGCCGTGTTTGTCAACGTCAGAAAAGCAGTAGAGAATGGCGCTGTCCCTATCTGCTTTTTCGTGAAGCACCTGTTCCAGTGTCAGATATTCCTCGCCTTCGTACAGCATTCCCTCTCGCAGGCCAATCAGCGGCGCCAGATACAAAAACCGTGTATGTGCCCCCATAAATTGCAGGTGGCTGGCATGTGCGCGAATGATGCCTTTTGTCAGCGACTCGTCATTGTACTGAAAGACATAACCATTGTCCCGATATTCGTGAAACAAGCCGTATCGCTTGCCCATTTTGCCCACGGTGACACTGAGCCCGCCATCGTATTTGGACTTGTCCAGATACACACAGCGTACACTGGAGAAAGGTTCGGGCTCACCGTCCCAGTCACGGCCCATTTTCAGTTCGATGGGCAGCAGTCGAAGCACATGCGCGTCGGATGTGGCATCGATCAGCATTTTGCAGCGGATATTTGCCAGTTTGTGCCCCAGCAGCGCCTGAACGCCTTTGACGGTTTTGCCATCGGCATACACGCCCGTTACCATCGACAGAGTGCGCACGTCTACGCCGCTTTCCTTCAGCTGTTGGGCTACAATGATCCGTTTGCCATCGGCTGTTGTATCGTAAAAAATATCGTTTTCTATCCGACGAGCCTGTGCGTCCGTACGACAAAACAGGCCGTCCCGGCCGCCGTAGTAATATCCGTTGACCAGCCCCTGGACATGTTGCCCGCCGCACCATCGGCTTTTTTCCAAAAGAAGGACGCGCTTGTGTTCCCGAGCTGCCGCCAATGCGGCATATATGCCGCCTGACCCGCCGCCGGAAACGATTATATCGTATGTAGCCTGCCAGTCGGGCACAGTGCAGGGAGTGCTTTCTATCTGGTCGCTTTTTCGTGTGTAAAAGGTCATTGCGCCTTCTCTCCTTCCTCAAATGCAGTCATCGGATCAGTAAAGCGTTTGTTCACCCATGCAGGCGTTTCAGCCACTGCCTCATACACGCCGTCGAATGTTTCTGCTACAAACAGAATCTTCTCTGCGCCGTCGGGAAAGGCTTTGTGCCAGAGTTGCATGATTTGCAGATAGACATCCTCCAGTTCTGCGTCAGGTGCAGCTGGGAACAAAATCAGTTTTTCATTTTCCAACGAGCCCTCCAGCACCTGGCAGTCCGGGCAAACGGTGTGCAGTTTGGAGGCCAACGTGTCCGTCATGGCCACGGTAAACACATTCAATGTTTTTCGAATACAGCGCACATGGTCAGGTGCGCTGATGCAGTTGACGGTGGCATCGATCAAGCGGTTGGCTGTCACTGTGTGAATGCCCTGGTTGGTGATGTATGTCACAGCCACGCCTTCGTCTGTGGTTTGAACTTCCAGCAAACGAGCGTCCAGCAGGATATGAAATCCCTGTGCCAGTTTGCGGGCAACGAATTCATGGGCAACAGCTTGCGCTTTCAGCATATCAAATCCGGACGGCGTCCAAACATTGTACTCCTGCATGATTTGGCCCATCTGCGCTTGCGCATCGCCGAAGTCACGGTGTAATTCCACCGGGTGCAAACAGCTGTGAAAATCGCCGCCAACGGTTTGGAATTCCTCCAGCACCAGACAGTCTGGATGGGTGTTGGCATAGCCCAGCCCGTAATAACTGGCACCTAACACTATGGTTGCAAAATGGTCTTTCATAATGGTTTCCTTTCCTGACTATGAGATATTTTTGCGATTACCTGTGTACACAGTCGGCTGATGCCTGCATGAATGGAATAACGTACCGCAGGCAGTCGTGTCCTTGTGTGCATCAGATGCGTATTGGGGTCTGTGCCAAGTATGACCGGCATACCGCCACCCTCCAAAGAACAAATCTCGCAGCTGCATTGATCCGTCTGCACGCAGGCTGTGGCTGCGGTCTGTGTATAACCGGCGCCTGGCCCGTCGGAGGGTACTGAAAAACCACAGTCAAAAGCAATACAGCACAGATTGCTGCTTATCACATGCTCCCGCATATGGCCTGTTTCGGTTGGGATGATTCGTGTGGTGACGGATATCCCCGGGAATGGAGACCATTCGGCGGTTATATCCTGGCTTGTCAACGTAAATCTATGGCTGAACCGGCGCATGTATACACGGTCGTCGATCACAAAAGCAAGCATACTGTCGGGCGCCGCCGCAGAAAGCGTATTTTCCCCATGCGAAACACTAAATCCAAACGCGGTGTCATAGGCAAACTTTTCATATTTGTCGGCAAAATGTCCCAGATCGTTTCCACAGGGGGCGCCGGGCAGGTAGGCGGTTGTGTGGCCGGGATAGCGGCGCAGCAGCATACCGCCTTGTTTCAGCAGGCGCTGCTTTTGCAGTGGAGGCAGCGGCAGCGGTTGTGCCGCCCAAAAGGGATGATCGTCGGGCAAAGCCAAAAAGGTGAAAGCCTTCATTCCCCAGTAAGGCGAGCCGGGCGCATTGTAGATCTCGGCCATACACAGGTTGGGATAGCCGTAGCCAATGGTCAAAAGCCCGGCTCTGTCAAAAATCGGTTGGCGCATCCACCAATCTAGATTGCGCAGGATAATACCTTTGATCACCCCAATCGGGAAAGGCCATACATTCGCCAGTGCACAAGCGCTGAAGAACGCCGTTTGTACGAATCGGTATGTCATAGAACGCCCGTAAGCCAGTGCGGCGCCTTGTTCGTCAAACCAGTAAATAAAATCTTCGGCAAATCGCATGGCACGCGCTTTCCACTGCGCACAACGCGCAGGGTCTTCTTCGTCCATGAAGCGTATGTACAGCAAGCTGAAATAGTGCAATGCAAAAGAAACATAGTAATCGCGCCGACCGGAATCGCCGTCGCAGTACCAACCATCGCCCTGATAGAATGTTTCCAGTTTGTTCAGATCTGCTTGCAGACATGCTGGGTCATACGCACAGCCACGCTTTTTCAGCGCTACATTTACTATAACGCGAAAAAACAGCCAATTACTCTCCGGCAGCCGATGGTGATTGATGGCAGACAACCATTGAACGAGCCGCTCTTTCTGCGCGTTTGTCAGCGGCTCCCAAAGCATTTCCGGTGTGAGCAGCAGGCCAAAGGCGATGGCGCCCATTTCCACAAACCGCTGATCGCCGTCCCAAAATCCGCCCCAATATTCTTTGTCATCCGGGTCTGTTCCCGCTGCAAGCCCTTTTGGGTACAACGCTTCAAATCCGGTATTCGGCCCGCCGCCGGCCCAGTAAGGTACCAAGCCCCATAAAGGCCGAAGAAAAGCTTCCATAGCGGCGGTATCCGGGCCATAGCAGGCGCCCGAGCCGCCCAGAATTGCACCGGCCTGTGTAAAGAAAGGCCGAACAGGCGCCAATATCTGTCGAACCAGATCCTGACAGCCTTGTTTTGTTGTCAGATCTGCCTTCATAGATCTGCCTCCTGTATGGCGCCGGAGAATGTGCGCGTATCGCCTGCGCCCACTGCAAATGTTTGCCCCGCTGCCGAGACATCTACCGGGCGACCGGCGCGAACGGTGAAGGTGCATCGGTTCTTTTCTATACAGCCGCTCACCTGTGCGCCACAACGGGTGTGTATGCCGCCGAAGGCAACACCGTCGCGCCATATGGGGCAGGCGGCCACCTGAATCGGGCCCCAGTAATCATTGACCCAGCAGCGTATAAGGCTTTGCAGGATCATGCCGTGGGTGGCCATATAAAAAGATTTCTCCGTTTGGCCGCTGGTCTCATAGATCTGCACCCAGTCGGGATCTACATAATTGCTCGCGCGCATTTGCGCCCAGTCCTGCAACCAGCCTGCCGGATCGCCCAAATTGGCTCCCGCCAGTAGGAACTGGCCCAGTGTCCACCCCTCATAAAAAGGAATGCGGGCGCCGGCGGTGATCTCATGGCGCAGCTGATACGCCAGAAGCTCGGGTGTCTCCGGGGCAGATGCAGCGGGCATATAGGTGATGCCATCCAGCTGCACCGGGTGTTTTTGCCGTCCAAAGTCATCTGCGCCCCGTACAGTGTGATAGGTGCCTCGGGTGCTGCGCAGTGTTGCAAAGCAAAGGCCGTCCCGCAAAATAGCGGCATACGTGCCGGTGTCATCCCACCCAAAGCGTACCATGACCTTAAAACAGTATCGGGCACTGTACAGGCTGCACAGATAATCGCTTTTATTCTGTCCGCCGGCTTCATCCTGCCCTACACAGGGGCTCCACCGCAGGTGCCACAGGCCGTCAGTGCCTTTGCTGGCAAATGCCAGATAAAAAGCGGCGCATTCTTGAATCAGCGGTTTTGCAATCTGCTGCGTCCAGACTGCGTCGTCAAAAAATTCTGCGACTTCGGCCGCCATCCGGCACAGATAGCCCACATTGTGCGGTTCGTAGCAGTATACGACCGGCACACAGGGGCTATGGTACCCTTCTATGGCGCCAAAGGGCAGCTCCCACGGGGGACAGACGCCCTGTGCGCTGGGCCACAAATGCTGTGCGTATTGCCGCATGGCAGGGATCTGGCGGGCAAAGTGTTCTACCCACTTTTTCACAATATCGCCATGCCCCAACATCAGCAGTGCTGGGGCGATATACTCCATATCCTGCACAAAATGAAACGGAAACATATTGCCGCTCAGCCCACTGGTGGGCTGAATGCCATATGCCATATCTCCATAAGAGGCCAGAAGATAGGCGGTGGAACGCACCCACATTTGCTGTGCATGGTCGTCCGGCAAACTGAGCCAACCAGTTCGAGCCCACTGCTCGTGCCATGCCTGTTTTGTGCGCTGTAGCGATATCGCCGCATCTTCCGTTTCAGCCGGTGCGCCATAGGAGAGCAGGATATGGGTGTGTCCCTGTTTCAGCGTCAGCCGCAGCCCATCCTCTGCGGTAGTTACTTCCCCATTGGTGTATAAGTACACACAGTTGCTGCATTCGTTGATGGTGTCAGGGCAGCGTATCGTCAATTTCCAGCTGGCGCCGTCCGGTACGGCGCACACGGTCTGCGCTGTCTCTTGTTTGTACAGAAATGGATAAGGGACAAATTTTGTCACAGCCGAAAGGCAAATCACCCGGCTGCCGCTGGAAAGGGAAATGCTACAGCCTGCTAGATCTCGGTTTACCATATCCATCCAGTTGACGGTCTGCACGGCTTGTCCCTGTTCATCGGTAAAGCGGGTGGTAACAGTGCCGTCATACAAGTCTTGGCATTGGTCGTATGCGGTGATATGTTTCGGCTCCTGCGCCCAGTACAGCCGAAGCAGCGGTAGCAGATAATCGGCTGTTGTCTCGCCGCCGGTGGCATCCGACACAAATCGAAACCTGCCCCAGTGGCCCATGTGGCTGTACAAGGAGCGCCCATCCTGCGGGGCTGCGTTTTGTCGCCAGGGCGGTTCATTCAGCCCCAGGCCGGACAAAACGACACCAAAGCGCCCGTTGGCCAGATATCGCCCTGGCGTACCCGGCTGCCATTTTGACGTACAGATGTTTCCACGTTTGACTACAGATTCAATCTCCATGCGGCCCCTCCTTTGCGCTGAAGCAAAAATATGCGCATTCCGTTGCTGACGGTGTTCAGCGAGCGGCAATGATCTGCTGTGCCAGCGCGAGTTGGTCTTTGCCCATAGAGTGGCTGGCATAGGGGGTGTTGTGAAGTTTGCCGAGCACCTTCAAATAGCTCTCTGGTGTGCCGCAAATCATCATCTGTTTGCCTGCGGCTGCAATGCGATCGTATACGTCCATCCATTCCTCTGCCGGCGGCTGGCCGTCGCCAAACACCCATTGCACAGCATTCAGCTTTTCCAGCGAGAGAATATCGTCCAGATGCTTGAGTTCGCCGATGCCGTCCAGGTGATAGATGGTGTGGGCCAGCCGCTCCGTGTCCGTGCGCAATGTGTCGAGTACAAACTGCCGGAACATAGGGCTGCTGATCATGTACGAAAAGTCGCACTGGATTACATAAGAAGGCTCTTTGCTGAACAGGCCGGACCAGTGTGTATAGCCGCCCTGCGGTGCCAGTAGTGCGGCAAGATCGCTGTAGGCGTCATACCATGCCTGCTGGATCTCCGCGGCCAGGCGTATCACCTCTTCGGGTTCGTCGTACAAGTCCATCAAAAGGTTTTCGCTTCCCCGTAGTACGGCGGCCACATCCATCACGCCGCCCAGATCCGGTAGTCCCATAATCACCTGCCCTTGCCACTTCTCCAGCCCTGCACGATACAAATCTTTGATGCGCTGTACAACTGAGTTCCGAGGGTCGTATATCGGGTGGATCTCATTGATGGGCAGCTCTTTTTCTGGAAAAAACCACACGGCGCCAGAACTGTTGTCAAGTCGGGCACCGCAGAATGCAGCCAATACTCCAGGTCCGAAAGCATCGAAGTTTACCATAGGGAACGCATCGCCCAGATAGGCTTGACGGCTCAAGGCATCATCTAGGGCGTCAATAACTTGTTGTGGTGTCCAACGCAAATCCATGCAGTTTTTCTGCGAGAGCACCGGTACGCCGCTGCCGTTGACGGCGTACATATCCTCAATGGTCACTTTGACAAGTGGTCGTTCCAGTGTTCCTTCCCACCAGCGCAGATGGTTTTGCTGCACCTGTTTCATCTGCTCTTTGCTGAAATGAATCATTTGTGTCACTTCCCGAATTTTGGTTTATATGGAGTATAGATCATCACATTAAGTAAAAAATGCTCTACATTGTTAATTATATTGTGTGAATTCACTATTCGACAGTGTAAACTCCTGCTTTGGGGGAAATGTACGTATTTTATACAGTGCTCTGAATGATGTTGCAACCCAACCTTTCTTGCGAATGGCAAGGTTTAATTTGGCTATTAGGATACTTTTCTATATTATTAGAGTAGCTTTTTGGCAAGGCTGCTTTTTAAGCTAAAATTAGCGTGTGTATAGATGTCCCGCTTAGCGACCAGAAGGAGGGAAAGACTTTTGAAACGAACCATTGATATGTCGGTTGGAAATCCGGTCCAAAATATCCTGCGTTTTTCTGTTCCTGTTTTGCTGGGTACATTGTTTCAGCAGTTGTATAACATGGCAGATACAATTGTAGTTGGCCGATTTTTGGGCGCGGACGCACTGGCTGCTGTCGGCTCTACCGGCAGCACGGTATATCTAGTAATTGGCTTTACCTCTGGCTTGACACAGGGCTTTACCATTTTGATTGCACAGGCCTTTGGTGCGCATCGGCTAGGGGAACTAAAAAAATTGGTCGCACATGCATTAACACTGACTCTGTTAATTTCGGTGATATTTACGGTGCCGACGGTGATATTCTGCAAATTGATACTGCAAAGCCTGCAAACGCCTGAGGATATCTTCTCGTTGGCGCAGTCTTATCTACAAACCATTTTCTGCGGTATTATCTGCACAATGGCATACAATGTGGCGGCGGGGATCTTGCGTGCTATGGGTGACAGCCGCACCCCTCTGTACTTCTTGATTTTTTCCTCTTTTCTCAACATCGGGCTGGATATTTTCTTGATTGTTCAATGTTCGTTGGGCACGGCTGGTGCGGCATTGGCCACAGTCATCTCGCAGGGGATATCGGCGCTGCTGAGTTTCGGATATATGCTGCGTAACTATACGCATCTGCGGCTGGCTCGTAAAGACTTTCGGTTGCAAGGCAACGAGCTTTGGCGAATGCTGCGCACAGGCTTGCCAATGGCGCTGAATCAGTCTATCACGGCTTTGGGAATCATGGTGCTGCAAGGCGCCGTAAATACCTTTGGCCCCACGGTGATCGCTTCCTTTGCCGCTGCCTCCAAGGTGGAGAACCTGGTATCACAGCCGATGATCGCATTGGGCTCCGGTATCTCTACATACTGTGCGCAAAATCTGGGCGCAGGCCGGATCGACCGCATCCGAACCGGTGTGCGTTGCACCATGGCGATGAGCGCATGTGTCGGCGGTATTGGCATGGTTTTTTACGTATTGTGCGCACGGCTGATGGTTCAGGGATTTGTTGCCGACCCCTCCCCGGAATTGATGGCATACGCAGACCAGTATCTGTTTACCTCCATATGGTTTTTGCCGGCGCTTGCATGGATCTTTTTGTTTCGCAATGCGCTGGTAGGTTTAGGAAATGGGGCGGTTTCCATGCTGGGCGGCGTGTTGGAGCTTTGCTCCCGATGGATGTGCATCCAGATCCTTTTGCCGGCCTTCGGCTTCTGGTGTGTGCGTCTCACCAATCCCATTACCTGGCTGGCGGCCTGCGGTATGTTCGGTTTTCTGTATTTTCGGTGGGAACGCCGTCAAGTGTTCCCGGAAAAGTGTTGCCCCACACAGGAAAGGAGCTTGTAATGATGAACAATGTTTTTCTCAATGATGTATTGGGCCAACCTGACGCCATGCGCAAGGCCATCGCTCTGTACGCCGGCTACATGCCGCAAATGATGCATTTGCAAGCTTGCCGAGGCCGGTTTCAACAGGTGTTGTTTGCGGGCATGGGCAGTTCGCACAGTTGCAGTCAAGGCGCGGTGATTTTGCTGAATCAGGCGGGCGTGGCCGCCCGCATGGAATCTGCCAGCCAGCTTCTCCACTACGAGAGCGGCAGCATTGGCTCCGACGTATTGCTGGTGCTTACCTCGCAGTCTGGAGAAAGCGGCGAAATCGTGTCTCTCATTCAGCGCCTACCTGCCGACCAAATGGTGGTAGGCATCACAAATGATTGCAACAGTACGCTGGGGCGGCGGGCCAATATCTGTTTGCCTATGCAGGTCGAGCCCGAATTGGCAGTGAGTACGCGTACCTATCTGGCGTCGCTGATACTATCGGATATGACAGCATGTGCTCTTTTGGGGCAAGAGTCTGTTACGGCATTGGCGGGCTTTTCCCGGGCAGTGGATGCACTGGAGATATTTCTACGCGATCATGAAGAAAAACAGCGGCGCATCACTGACTTTTTGGGGCATCCTTCTTCTTTCAGCTATATTGGTCGGGGATATTCTCGCGCAACGGCAGAGAGCGGCGCTCTTTTTACCCGCGAGACCGCCAAATACCCCGCCCTTGCTTTTGATGGTGGTGAGTTTAGGCACGGGCCCTATGAAATGGTGGATGAAAGTTTTTGTGCTATGCTCTTTGCTCCGGAAGGAGTTGGAATGTCATTTCAAAAAAAAATGGCAGAAGATATTGCTATTCATGGCGGGCGCGTCGTATACATTACTGATAAGGAAACACACTTTGATAGTGATCGGGTGCTTGTGATGTATCACGTACCAGCAGGTGAGAGATACGCGCCTCTGGTGCAGATTGCGGCCCCTCAACTTTTTGCCAATGGCATGGCACTATACCGAGGTTTTTCGCCAGGAGTATTTCGGCAATCTAGTAAAGTCACTGCGTTACAATAAAAAACGCCGTAACCGGCACAACCGGTTGCGGCATTTTTACTATCTATACTCTTTGGCGTATTCTATCAATTGTTCCAATTCAGGGCTAAAGCCAGTACTCACGTAGAAAGAAGCGACCAAGTTACCTACAGCTAGTGCTTCCTGGAGTGTCAGTCCGGCGGCTAAAGCGGCGCACAAACCGGCATTGAAATGATCTCCACCGCCGGTGGATACCACTGGTTTGTGGCAGAAGCAACTCTCCTCTCTAATGGTTTGGTTTTGTGTGGCAGCACAGGCATAGTCAAGGCCGTGGACCACAACTGCGCTGATTCCCAGCTTTTCTCGTAATGCGGTAGCCAGAAAAGGAATATTTGTTGAAGTATTCTGTATCAACAAACGGCTCAGACACATGATTTCATTTTCGTTAAGCCCCAGAATGACATTTGTTTCACAGCACAAGTTCTGTAACAAACGGCACAGTTCATGAATATCTTCTGGGGCACGGGCGCTGGGATCTGCCAAATCAAAGAAGAGTATTTTGTGACGATTCTCTTCATGCGTGCATCGCGAGATCAGATTCTGAATCATACTAATTATAATGTTGTTGCAATGCAGCACAAAACTCCAATTGACCACTCCCCACACTCGACATATGCGATACCATTCTATCAGATTATCCAGACCAGCTGTTTGTTGAATGGTACTCCAGTCCAGTGCTTGAAGGGATGCTACAGTGCCAAACATCAATTTTCCGTCTAGAAACTCAAAGGCTATACTTTCGGCGCAAGGGGCTGTTGAACAGGGAATAAAGCGGATATCATCGGATGCAAATTCTGGATATCCCATGGTTCCAATACATCGAGTGGGTATCTGTAGACAGGCCATGGCCTGAGCCATCAATGGAGCATTTCCACCCATGCAACGAGATAAAGGTAACAACTCTATGTCGGCGCTGCGACCAGATGCAGCGGCCACCCGTTCAGCAAACTGTTCAATGGTATCGTATGCAGTATACAATTGTTCATTATGTCTGTTACGCACTACTCGGTACAAGGTGTCCACATATCCGTCAAAACCGATACAAGCACTATTTTGGCTGTTTTCTTTCTGCATATGTGTAATCGCTTTGCGAAGTTGATCATTTGTAAGCACAGAGCTTCACCCTTCTTGGTATTCTTGCGGTGCAGAATCGATAAGTGCGCGGTCGCGAATTACTTGACGATACCACCACCCACTTTTTTTAATTGTGCGCCGCATGGTCAGTCTATCCACATACACAAGCCCCATTCGGTTTGCATATCCACCAGTCCATTCCAAATCGTCCAAAAAAGACCATACATAGTATCCCCTCACTGGCACACCGCTTTGTCTGGCCAACACGCATTGCTCCAAATGACGGTAGAGATAATCGATACGGGCATCATCTTGAATTTGGCCATAACGGTCAGGTGTCTCATAAGCAGAAAAACCGTTTTCTGTAATAATAATTTCTTTAGGAGCGTATGTATCCTGCAAATAAACCAAGTGATCATAGAGAGCCTCTGGGCGATGGCGATAGTAGGGGTCCGTCTTTTCACTGGCATCCGGTACATATGCGTTATCGTAGGGCCAGTTTTCTCCCATTGCTGCCTGTATAGTGCTGGGTCGATAATAGTTGACTCCCAAAAAGTCCACTGGCTGAGTGATGACTTGCCAATCTTCCGGCTGCACGGTGGGCATGACGATTCCCTTGCTTTGGTAATACGCCCACATCATATTGGGATACTTTCCCTGAAAAATAGGTTGTGCAAACCAGTCAAGATGGCTTTCGCGATCACGCTGGGCCGCCAGCACATCTTCGACCCGGTCACTAGCGGCTCTCGCGGGAAAATAATCCAGCGTAATGCCAATTTTTCCAGGAAAACCACTTTGACGGAAAGCTTGTACTGCTGCTCCATGGGCAATCAAAAGGTTGTGGCACACTGATAGAGCTTCTGCAACATCTCGATGTCCAGGTGCGAAACGGCCATTGGCATGCCCCATAAAAGCTATCACCGAAGGTTCATTATGCGTAATCCACAAATCTACATACGGACCTAACGCTTCAAACATTACTTTGGCGAAATCTCGAAACGCCAGAACAGTATGAGGATTTGCCCATCCGCCTTGATCCTGCAGTTTCTGCGGTAAGTCCCAGTGATTTAGAGTGACTGCTGCAGAAATACCACAGCTTTTTAGCCGAGCAGCCAATGTTTTGTAAAAATCAAGCCCCTTTTCGTTTACGCGCCCCACACCATCTGGCATTATGCGGGGCCAAGAAACCGAAAAACGATAAGAGTCTACTTCCAACTGCTGTAAAAGATCCACGTCCTGCTCCCAGAGATGGTAGTGATCACAGGCGACATCTCCAGTTGCTTTTCCATGGCCTGGTGTATGAAGCCAACGATCCCATATGGACTCCCCCTTACCGTCTGTGTTCCACGCTCCTTCAATTTGAAAAGCTGAGGATGCTACACCCAGTGAAAAGTTGATTTTTTGTTTCATACTGCACATTACCTCCCGATATAGTTTTGCTTAATCTACCTGTTATTACAGGGCGGCTTTCTATTTAAGTATATCGGATAGTATATTCGCTGAATAGTGCAAAAAGAGTATCTTTACACAATTGAAGAAATGTAAAGTATGACCTTTCTCAAATGAAATCAACGTTTTGTTTCGCGCAGTGAAACAGCATCTTTTTGTGTTGATACCATGAGAAATCGCTCTATTTACATACGAGAATGCAAACAATATTCAAAGATTCGCAAGCATGGGCTGATATGTTGTAACGTTTAAGGTGATTACTGGATTTAACTTGTGTAAAACTAAATAGTGTCTACACAAGATCAGGTCAAAACAGTACACCAAATAGCAATGCAAC
>ERZ791915.326-NODE-326-length-54998-cov-3.506398_pt1 | contig 54998 bp, 54 predicted proteins | sample MGYA00510139_ERZ791915 | MGnify/ENA primary metagenome ERZ791915 (study PRJEB30046, sample SAMN00792117) | human gut metagenome | study: EMG produced TPA metagenomics assembly of the A metagenome-wide association study of gut microbiota in type 2... | reverse complement strand
TTAGTAAGTCCAGTCCTCAGCCTTTCGGGCGAAAGGGGAGCGCACCTGTTCTACGGGGTCAAGCTTGGCCATGGCGCTCCTTAGGCCGGGGTCGTCCTGTGTGCGGGAGAGGGTGACCATGCGGGCCAGACCGTGGTCAAAGCCGTCGTCCCAGGCTGCTACGATTTGTGCCTCCTGTGAGGTCAGATCGTCCCGCCACGTCTCCGTCTCCGGGTCGTTGGTCTCATGCTCCCAGCTCTCCTGCAGCTCCCGGATGCGTACCAGCGACTCGTTCCAGTCCTTTCCGATGGGCGCCGCCTCACGGGATATCTCATACTGGCCTTCCAGCAGAGTGCGGATGCTTTCGGCACACTGCTCACCGGCCCGGTCGCCATCGGTGCAGAGATTGATCTGGCTGACGTCCGGTCGGTACTGGAGGAAGGCCAGCAGCGCACGGGGCGATACACCGCCCAATGCAATATAGTTCTCCGTGCGCTGGTCTGCCGGACGCATGGAGAGATAGGACAGCAGGTCAATCTCACTCTCAAAGACATTGCAGCGGGGGCAGTCAGGGTTCTCCATGCGAAAGCGGTACTCCTTCTGGGAGCCTCGGACGTCGAAGCGCTGTACCTGCTGCGTGGGATCGCAGCTGCGGGCGAAGTTGCTGGCCACTACGCCGTCAAAGTCCGTGCCGACGAATACAACGTTTTTGTATTTGCCGCTCTGGTAGATCCGGCCCTGCCGCATAAGCCCGTCTACCAGTTCCTGATCCAGCCCCCGCTCCTGAACAAGATAGTTATAGGCGTCCAGATTCGTCTTGGCCCGTGGCAGAGGGCGAAACTCCTCATGCTCTGCAGGCGGCAGCCATACCGGGGGCGTGTAGGTGACGTCCCTATGGATGGCCTCCAGCACCGTCCGTACAGCCTCCTGAAAGCCCATGCCATGGACATTGACGAAGTAGTCGATGGGGCTTTTGCTGCCCTCCGCCCGTGAAAACCAGTAGTAGCCCTTGCCGGGCGTTACTACCAGACTGTCATGCTCCACAGAGCGCCACTGTCCGTCCTTCTGGAACAGCGGCTCCCCGGTGCGCTGGAGGATGTCAAACACATCCTGGCTGCGGGCCAGCTCGATCATGTCGGCGGGAATGTACTTGCTCTCTCGGCGCTCCGGCTGCCGGACGGCGGCATCAGCAGGAAAGAAGGCTGCATGGGTAAAGACGGATCTGTCCTGCACACTCCGTGTATCGCAGCCGTAGAATTTGCAATCTTTGAACTGCGAAAGTCTGGCCTCGCTTTCCGAGACGGTGACATTTCGGAAGGTGCAGCCAACAAAGCGGAGGTCTACGGGATCTTTGGCGTAGAAATCGAATTTTTCCTGGTCGATGTTCTCAGCCTCAATGTGCCGGATCTGCCGCTTTTCTTCGGTGATGTTCTGCAGGAACTCACCCTTTTCCATCAGGTAGTTGGCAATGCCGCTGGCGTCCTTGATGGCGGCGAACAGCTCCTGCGGATCCTTCTCCAGCACCTTGATCCAGCTTTGGATATAGGCTTTGTGCAGGTCGAAATGTTCGTTCAGAGCCTTTTGGGACATCTCCAGTCCCAGTTCCTGCGAGACGAAGGCGCTGGCGATTTCTGCCCGCAGCTCCTCCCGTGCGTAGTCCTCACTGCCGAAATGATTCTCGATGTGGCGGTTCAGCCGGTCAGGATGGCCGGTGGCGTGGCCGCACTCATGAAGGAAGGTGGAGATGTAGCTGTACGGATCGTCGAAGCTGGCCTCCGGAGGCAGCGTCACCATATCGGCTGAGGGGGAGTAGTAGGCACGGGTGCCTTCCTCCCGATAGGCCAGCTGCATATTCTCCAGCAGGGTGTCCCGCTGCTGGCGGAGTTGACCAATGTCTGTCCGGGGGCGCTGGGGCAGAGGCGGGACACCTTCCATCTGAGCGGCGTTAAAGACGAGAGCGGTACGGCTGCGAAGCTGGAGCTTGTCGGCTGCATCGGGATCATCCCGTTTCAAGCGCTCCACCTCGTTCCAGTTCATCCATCTTTTCCGCTCCATGTCGTACATGGCCCAGTATTCGACCTTGGTGGCGTGTTCTCCCTTGCGGATCTTCCAGCCCTTATCTTTGGCCTGCTGGAAGGTACACCAGCGGGGATCCTTGTAGCCCCGCTCATCGGCAAGCATAGAGAGCCGCAGCGTGTTGATGCCCTTATAGCGTCTGCCGGTAGCGGCGTTGTAGGGACGCCCCTGCGCCCAGCAGGCCCGCCACGGGAGCTGCTCCTCCTTCAGCGCAGCCAGGAACGCCTGTGCCAGCTCCTCACGCACCTTATTCACTGCTGCCATTGCTCGTCACCTCCTTCCCGTCCAGCGTGTAGCTGTGGCCGTCTATCAGCGCACCCAGCGCCTCCAGCTCCTCCATTTCCTCCGGATCGGACAGCTCGATGCCGTCCAGGATGCTCCATTTCTTCTTTTCGTTGCTCATAGGGATACTCCTTTCCATGTCAAATAAAAAAGAGACGGCAGGAGCCGTCTCTTGGTGGATGGGTATGAAATTGTTACCCCTTGAAATAGAAATTCTTTCTGAGTTTCAGGTAGCCGGTGCGGTGTATGACCACCAACTGTTCCCCCAGACTTTTCCATGTGTTGGGATGGATGGCGTAGCCCTCCTGCAGGCTGGTGGAGGTGCTGTCCGTCCTGCTGCCTGTGGTGGTGCTGATCTTCCGGTGATCCTCTTTTCCAACCAGGTCGGAGAAGTATGTCCTGGTCTCCGGATCGTTGCCGGAGAGCACCACGGTATAGGTGCAGTTGTCCAGGATCACCTTCCGCTCGTCCCGGCTGTATTCCAGATCAATGTCCGCCAGAGACTGGGTGAGGATGCAGATGTTGGCACCGTTTTTGCGGAACTTCCGCATGGGGCCGAGGATCTCCAGATGCCGCAGGCTGGCGAACTCATCCAGCGCCAGCAGGATCCGCTTGTCCCGGCTGCGGTCATAGGGCCGCTGGCCGATGTAGTCCAGCATCTGCGTTACCACGATGTTGCAAAACAGACTGTAAAACTCCTGCTTTTTGTCCGGCACCACCAGAAAGATGTGGGACGACTCCAGATCAGAGGGGGCCAGATACGGCTCGTCTGCACTGGATGGGCGGCGCAGAACACGCTCTACCTTGCTGTAATCGGCAAAGAGCTTGATGTTTTCATCCAGTGTGGACTTGGCCCCGGCGATGTTCTTTTCATTCTCCTGCGCCAGCGTCTGGATATAGCCCACAGCCCGCTGGTTTTTCTGTGCGGCGATCAGCTGAAACAGCTCCATGGGGCCGTTGGTAAAGACCACCTTCATAATTTCGCAGAAATCAAGGCCCTTGTCGTAAAACGCCACCAGAGATGCCAGCAGGATCTTCCGGGCCGTCTCCGTGAAGTAGCGCTCGGCACTGGTTGCCTTCGGCGGCAAGGGCAGAATAGAGAAAGTGAGCTGCTCCAGCAGCGCCCGCCGTTCGTCCGGATCGGACGCACGGTCTATCTCATCAAAGACATTGTAGATGACGGAATGCTCTGGATCGTCCGGCGCAAGGAGGACCTTCTTCTCTCCGGGGACATTTTTTGAGATGTCCCCGGAGATGTCGATGCAGAAGAAGGGGCCTTGCCAGACCCGGAGCGATGGGATCAGCAGGGCAGAGGTTTTCCCTTGCCCGCTGCCGCCGAAGATGGCGATGTGTCCCTCACCGTCACAGGGCAGATAGACCTTCTTCCCGCCTAGCAGTCCGAAGGTAAAGCCATTGGGCGCCTTATCTGCCGCCAGCCCGCTGCCCTTCAGTGTCTGCTGTACCCGCAGCTTCTGCTGCCGGTCGCTGCGGCCACGGTCACGCAGCAGCAGCCGCACCACAAGCGTCGCCACCAGCACCAGCACCAGCGCCAGAATAGCCGCCAGCCGCCAGAGCAGGGCATCTATGTTTTCAAAAAAATCCATGCTAACCTCCTATTCCCAGCATACTGCATATCTCCTGCCAGAGCTGCTGCAGATTTTGCAGCAGCAGCTCCCGTGTGTTGTCATAGAGCAGGGCCAGCATGGCTATGGCCATCAGCGCAATGGAGACGGCGCCAAACAGCACACGGATGACGGTACCCAGCGCCTCCAGCAGCACCTGTGGCGTTCCCTTCTTTCGGACGATGACCGTGTGTTCCCGCTCCTCCTCCCGCTGCTTGGCGTCATACAGCTGCCCTACAAAGGAGGTAAGCGTCCGGGTATCCTCCGCCACCTCGTCCTCAGCCGCACGGATGTCCTCCCGGTCTCCGTTGGCTGCGTAGTAGCCGGTGAGGATCTTCTCCAGCTGGTCTTTCTGCTCTCCCGGCGATAGGGCCACATTGATGATATTTTTGATCTGCACGGCCAGCGCTGCCTTGACGATCTCATTTTTCGGGTTGTCGGTAGGCACCAGCAGGATGGGCGCTGCATGGTTGGTGCGCCAGATCCGCTTGATGACGCCTATCAATTCCTCGCCGTCGTTATAATAGGCGTCGGTATCATAGATGATGGCATCGGTGCCCTGGGCCGCCAGCAGGATGTCGTTTTCCTGCCTGCGGATATCCGGCGCTGCTGGGAGAAAGGTGACCTCCTGATGCAGACGCTGCTCCAGCGCCTCTCTCAGATGTCCCAGCTTGACCGAATCGCCCACACAGAGGATCATGCGCCGTCACCGCCTTCCTGCATCCGGGCCAGCAGCTGCTCCTCCTGCTCCAGCTGCGCCTGAAGGGCCTGCTTGCGCAGCATCATGTCCTCCAGCTCATTTTGTAGCCGTCCTTGCTTTTCCGCCATGGTGCGGAGGTTGGCGTCTATCTCCTCCTGCTGCTGGGGCGTCTTATCGGCCTTGGAGGCTTGCAGGGCCTCCAGCTTTTCATAGGCCAGGCGGAGGTCTGCGTTCTTCTCCTCCGTCTGCTGCTCCAGTTGCTGTAAGGCCAGACGGTGACCGGCAGCCTTACCCTCCACGGCGTGGATGCGGTACGCTGCGTCGGAGCGCTCCTCCAGCCGCTCCACATGGGCCATGGTGCGGTCGTCCATGTAGATGGATCTGCTGGCGCTGCCTGCCTTGACGGTCATGGCCACCTGCGCAAAGCGGCTGGAGACACCGGAGACCCGCACCACCAGCAGGTCGCCCAGATCCCGGTAAATCTTATAGCGGTAGTGGCTGTCGCCGCAGCGGAAACGGAAGGTATATCCCGGCTCTCGATTTAGAGACAGATCCTTCACCTCGAAGATGATCTCGAAGGCCCTGTCCTTCTCCGCCCAATCCCAGGAGGTGATGGTCAGGGTATATTCGCCCAGCTCCAGCTCTGTGCCGATGGGTGCGATCTCTACATCCTTGTAATGCTTCGGCATAAAAATACCGGTTGAAAAGAAAAGCAGATTGCCCAGCAGGAAGATGATGCAGAAGATCTGCAGGCCACGGACACCCCGTGGCCGTTTTTGCAGCTTCTGCCGCATGGAATCAAGCATCGTCCACCTCCTGCTCCGCATAGGGCCGGTATACGGCCCGGTCTGCCCGCAGCAGCACCACAATGGATTCCCAGTTGGCCCGGCCCTTGTTATAGCGGGAGGGCAGCACCAGATAGACGGCGCAGCACAGGGAGAAGATCATGTAGGGTACAAAAAACAGGCTGTAAATAAAGTCCTTGAGCATATAGGCAAACATCAGGTAGCCTACGATAAAATAGAGGCTGCTGAGGTTGATATGCCGGGATACTCTGGTTTTGGACTCGATTTGCGTGGTGACATTATCTGCCATGCCGCTTGTCCTCCTTTCCGTTTTTCGGTTTCCGATCCGGCTTGGGGCCGTTGTAGGCATGATACGCCTTCTCCAGCTCCAGCGCCTTCTCGTAGTTTTTCACCTGATAGAGATCTGCGCCCACAGGCGGCTGGATGGCCCGGTGCTTCCGGCCACGCACAATGGCCGTCACCTGACGGTTAAAATCCTTGCGTTCCTCGGCGGACGACTCCGGGCCGGGCGTCAGGCGCTTCACGGCCTCCGAGAAGGCCGGATTCGATACTCGTTTTTTAACTTCGGGAACTGAGTTCCCGAAGTTGGAGCCGCCAGATGTCCCCGCTGTCCCTGCATCCATGAAGTCCGTGGGGAAGGGCTGCGGCTTTGCCGGGGCCGCCTCCGTCGCTGCGGCAGCTTCGGCCCCGGCAGCGGGCGGCTCTGTCGCCTTCGGCCGGGCAGATCGGGTCTGCTCCTGCTGCTCCTGCTGCCGGGACGGCTGCTCTTGCTGTCGGGTATCCTCGTCCTCACGGTGGAAGCGCTGGTGGATGCCCTTGCCGAACTGCTCGCCGGTGGAGCCTTTGGACTGACGCTGGCGGAGGGTGGTGCCGGTGGCCGCTGCCATGGCGGTGTTCTTCACGCCACGCACCGCCTTGCCGCCCAGTCTGGCAGCGGTACGGCCTGCGGCCTTACCGGCTCCAAAGAGGGCCATGGCCCGGCCCACAGAGGAGGAAAGCCCTGCATCCATGCCAAGGATACGCTCCACCAGATTCGGGCCGTCTATGACGGCGTAGGCGATGAGCAGGCAGACGATGCCCTTTCCAATGCCGGTGATGCCGAAGGAGGTGACGAGGCCTACCATGATCTCATAGAGCTTTACGCTGAGGACGCACACGCACATGGTAAGATAAGTGTCACGGACAAAGAGCAGCGTGTTCTTCAGCTTTTCGCCGCCTCCGATATCGGCGGCAAAGAGGAAGGCCAGAAGTCGGGACACCACCAGCTCATAGGCGATGCGCACATTTTTATAGCACAGCGCCAAAAACAGCAGTGATAGGGACAGCAGCTGCAGCAGGCAGCTCCAGAAATCGAAGGAATAGCGGTAGAAAAACTGATTGCCGATGTTGGCACTGGTGAGGCCATCATAGTTTTTCCGGGCCACATCGCCGTCTGCCGTGTGGGCCAGACGGTACTTTACCCGGTTATTAAACGCTGTAGACCAGCCGTACAGGTTCTTGCCGTTTTTGGCCGTGTGCCAATCCAGCGTCTCGCAGAGGTCGATGCTGTCCATATCGTCCTGACTGGCGATCCCGACACCGTAGATGACGCCCTGTCCCGCCTTGTAGTTCAGGGCGTTGATATCACCCCGCTTGTCGATGCGGATCAGGTCAATAAGGTTACTTTCCACCAGCTCATAGGATTGGTTCACCTCCTCGCCGCCCAGGATGCCGTCCCGGAAGGCGATCACCAGATCGTTGGCGGTGGAGAATAGCCATGCAGAGGCGCTGACGGCCACGATGCCCAGCAGGATATTCCTCAGAAGGGGCGGGCGCTTCTCGTGCTGTACCAGCAGCATGATGCCCAGCCCGGCGCAGCAGAGGACGGTCAGGGCCAGCAGCACGGGCCGCAGGGTATCCAGCAGATCATTGATCTGCGGGTAATTGGTGATGTCAATCAGGCCGAAGGTCTTGGTATACAGCGTTTCTGCGACGTTTGCCACCTTGCAGACAAGGCCGGTGATGCTCCAGCTGACGCTGCGCAGTGCGTTTCCAACGATGTTATTATTCTCCAGCAGGGCGGCATTGTCCCGGTACCACTGGAGGTCGTCGGCGTCGGAATTGTCGTCGGACTCTCCCTTGTGATAGGGATCGTCCGCAGTGGGGGTCGTGGTGTTGTTTTCGCTGCCGGTCTCCGCTGCCAGAGCCGTCGTGCATGGCAGCAGACACAAAAGCGCCAGCAGCAGGTATATCACCATCTTCTTCACGGTTCGATCCTCCTTTTATCTTTTAGACCAGCCGCCGTAGCCGTAGATGCTGATCCACACGTCGATGGATTGCAGGTACGGCACCTGACTGCCTGCCACATAGCCGTCGCCTACATAGATGGCGACATGACCGGCATAGTGACCGCAGGAGGCGCAGAAGGCGCCGGAACGGTGGTCGTTTTCGTATACCTTCCCGGTGCCGGGGATGACACCGGAGAAGATCAGGGCGCCCTTGGGGATAGGGCCGTCCCGGTTGGCCATGGCTGCGCCGTGGCTGTAAGCGCAGCAGAAGCCCTCGTAGGGGAGACCGGCGTAGGTGTACACGACCTTACACCACAGCTCACAGTACCCGGCATAGCCGTTTTCAAAAGCTCCGTGCTGATTGCTCCAGCGCCGGGTCTCCGGGATGACACAGCCTGAAAAGTCCGTGTCGGTATCATCCACACCCACATAGGTGGCTTTGATGGGGGTGCGGCTCTCCGATGCGGACGCCTGACGGCCACCGAAAGCTGCCGTCACGTCGTCGGCAAAGCTGCCTGCCGCCGTGGCGACCAGCAGCAGGAAAAACACCAGAAAGCTGCTGCTGCCCAGCAGCAGCCACAGTTTCCATTTCCGCATTACCGGCCTCCTGAAAAGAGCGTCGCCTCGTAGTCTCTGCTGAGCCAGACACGGAATTGCAGCGCTCCGGCTCCGGCAATGGAGAGAACATTTTCGCCCTGCTCCAGAAAGGGGATGCTCTCCACCTGCGAGAAGGTCATGCCCTCTCCGAAGATCCTGCGGATATGCTCCTTGGCGCTGCTGTCCTGCTTGAACATGAATTTGTACTGGCACAGCTCAAAGAGGATGCGGATATTATCCGCACCGGAAAAGTCGCCCTCCGGCATATAGTCCCGGACGCTCTGGGAGGCCAGCACGATCCCGGCAAAATACTTCCGGGCCTCCCGCAGATACCGGGTCACCATGTCCAGGATCAGGGGCATGGAGGTATTCACCCAGCGGTGGCTCTCGTCGATGAGGATCAGGAACTTTGTGATGTCCTCGATAGCGTATGCGCCGCTCTCCCATTTCTCCTTCTCAGGGCCGCCCACGGCAATGGCGTTGTCCCAGCACAGGGACACCAGATTCTGCATCTGGGCCGTAAACACATTGCCCAGCTCCTTGATGGTGGAGATGTCAAAGGTGACGATCTTCTCACCGGTGATGTCGGATATGGTGGTGTGTCCGTCAAAGAGCCTGCCATAGTTGCTGCAGAGATTCTCCACGGCACCCAGCAGGATCTGCAGGTTCCGGGCCTGCTCCACATGGATGGCCGTCTCCACCTCCGTCTCGGCTGCCTTGTCCTGCTGCGCCACAAAGGTGATGTAGCCCTGTAAAAACTCCCGGAACTGAGAGAGGGTGGGGTAGTCCGTTGCGGCCCGGCCTGTGACGGAGCTGCCGTCTGCGGGTACCAGATCAAAGCCTGCGTAAAACTCCCGCAGGTAGTTGGCCAGCTCCTGCAGGAGCTGGTCTGACATGGACGGATTGATGCAGCGGAAGAACGCCTGCAGCTTGGAGATATGCCTGGCATAGGAGGCGTAGTCGTCCTCACCGGAGCGCAGGATCTCCAGCGGGTTCAGCATCCCATCTGAGCCGGAGCAGCGGATGATCTTGCCGCCGAACTCCAGCGTAAGGGCGGAAAACTCTCCGGACACGTCAAAGCAGCGGATATAATTCCCGATGCTGGCGTTCTGCTTGAATAGCTTCTTCAGCAGCGTAGACTTGCCGCTGCCCATATCGCCGCAGACGGCGGCGTTATAGTGCTTCCTCTTGACCGTTTTGGAAAAGAGATCGAATACCACGGCACCGCCCATGTCCGTAAAGCCCAGCAGCGCTCCCTGCTCATCCAGCAGGTCACTGTAATCAAAAGGATATCCCTCCGCCAGCTGCCGGGCCGTAAGGGACAGGCCCTTCATGGTCACGGGCTTGGCGTGTGTGACGGCGAACGGCTCGTAAAGAGACTGCCATTCCGTTTTCTGTTCCCCCAACAGGACGGTGTTCTTATAGCCGGAGGCGTCCAGATTGTCCTGCAGCTCCTTCGTCTTTTCCTCCAGCTCCGCCAGCATCTGGGCCTGCAGGAAGATCCGGAAGTCGCAGATCTTCATCACCTCGCCCATGCGTTCCAGCTCGTCATAGAGCTGCTGCAGCTCCGCCTGCCGCTTCTGGGCGTCATAGAGTGCGTTGTAGTCCTTGGCGTCGTAGGCTCTGGCGCCCTCCTCACCGATGGAGCGGTTGATGCTGCGCTTCACGGCGGCCATGTCCTCCGTGGCCACATCGAAGGAACAGATGCAGCCGCTGACGGTGAAGATCCTCGTCAGCCAGTGCCTGTCCAGTGTGTTGGGCAGGCCGTAGATATGCAGGCAGCGGCAGTAGCCGTCTCCCATACGGGTATAGGACGGATCTGCAAAGGTGATCCCGCCGTGTGGCTGGATCTGCTGAAAGAGCCGTGCGTCCACGGCCTGAGCTTTGGTCGTTTTCTTGCTCATCCTTCCTCCTCCATAAAGCCCGGTGCGGAGTCATCGTCCCCGTCCGGGTAGATATCGATGATGGTGTTCATGTTGGCCAGCTTCTCCAGCACTTTGGCCTTTTGCCTGGCGTCTATCTCCTCCACCAGCGGCTGGTAGCCGGTGGCGGCGTATTTTCGGATCATGTCATGGTTCTTGCGGAGCGTATCCGCATCCTTGCCCCAATAGGCAAGATAGAAATGCTGGGAGCTGATATTGGTCTCGGCCACCTCCAGCTCACGGATCTGCCGCTCCAGCCAGCGGATGCGGGTCTCGTCTCCGGCCTGCCGTGCGTGGTGCAGCAGCACTGCCTTCTGTCGCTCCAGCGAAAGCGGAAACCTCATGCTCAGGAATTTCAGATCGCAGCCTACGGTTTTCAGCACCTTGGTAAACTGATAGATCTCCAGCTCCAGCTCATCCTCCGCAATGTTCTGGAGGTCTCTGGGGACGAGCCGGAGAAGATCCAGATATGAGCTGTCTGCCAGCAGGAATGCGCCCACAGACGGCTCCCAGCTCCGCACGGGGAGTATGTCCAGGCATGTCTTTATGACGGCATTTTTCTCTTTTTTCTTCATACTTACACCTCCGCAATTTTTCAGTGAGCCTACCTTCGGGCACCGAGTGCCCGAAGGTAAAGGAGACAGGAGGCAGGGCCGCAGCCCCGCCTCCTGCCACGCTGTCAGGAAAACCACTCCATAAGCATATTGCCCAGTGAAGATGCGCCAAAGACCAAAGCGCAGCCGATGACGATGTTCTTCATGACCTCCTTAAACTTTGACCGTCCTTCAGCGCCTCCGGTGATGACGCCGATGCCCAGCACCACCAGTGCAAGGATCGTCAGCGCTGCCGCCACCTTCTGAAGTGCCGGTACGATCTCATACAGTCCTGCAACCAAACCATCCATAATTAAACCTCACTTTCTTCGTCCGTTTTCTTGTTGTTCTTCTTCCGCAGCATAAAGATCAGGGCCGCAGCGGCCAGCGCCACCACCAGTACCCCAGCGCCCACCTTCAAGATGGTCTCCAGCGCACTTCCAGTATCCTGAATGGTGTAGGTGGCAACGGCCTCCATTTCGTGCAGGCCGTCCGGGTACTGACTGTCCGTGTAGGTGATTTCCGCCGTGTACTCCGGTTCCGTCTGATAGGTGGCCGTCCAGACCGGGGTCTGGCGTGTGCCGGTATAGATGGCCATGCGGGTATAGTTATCACCCTCCTGCTGGAAATCGCCGTCCCAGCTGCCGCCCGTCAGTGTGTAGCTGCTGCCGCTCAGGCCCAGGTACGCCGTCATCACGGCCTGCCAGCCGTCCCATAGGGGGGCGTCGCCTACTGTGACCACAGTATCACCAATGGCATACAGCCTGCTGGCGGGATTGGAGGTCTGAAACACAGCCGGAGCGGAAAATGCCTCCGTCTTTGTACCGGCTGTCACCGATGCCAGCGGCAGGCGGACGCCGTCCACCGTCAGGCTCTGCGACACCTCCGACTCCGATGCGTATTCCTGCATCACCGTCCGGCTCTCGCCGGTGGCCCATGTGGGGGTCTGCGCCATCAGGGTGCGGCTGGTGCCGTCTACCGTCTCGGTGATTTGCTTCGGGTAGTCGCCGGGATCTCCGGTGACGATGGTGCGTACCACCGTCACCGGCTCCCGATGCGCCTTCATCTCATACTCGACGCTTGTCAGGGTATAGGTCTTGCCGCCCTCCTCCACCGTCTCCGGGACGGTGTAGTGGGGGTTTTCCTGCGTGGCCGACTCAAAGGGATAGCTGCGTGTCACCGTGGTGTCTGCCGCCATGGCCACATTGGGCATGGCGCACAGCAGCACCAGCAAGCCAGTCAGCAGAAGCTCTTTCACTTTCAATGGGATTCCCTCCTTCGATAGATTTTTGTAGGAAAAGGAGCGGGTGTGTACCCGCTCCTTGCTCTGTATCAGCTGTGCCGTTTTCGCCGCAGCAGATAAGTCAGGCCCGCAGCGGACAGCAGCAGGCCAAGCACGGCGACGGTAACGCCGCTGTCGCCGGTCTTAACGCTGCCGCCGTCAAAAACGGGCTTGTCCTTGATAGTGATAATGCCGATGGCGGGTTTAATATCCACCGTTTGCCCCCTGTCTTGCGGATTGGCGTGAATGGCGACCTCATGCCCATCCATCTGAATACTTTCAAAGACTACCAACGCTTTGCCACCCAACAGGGCCGTGTCGATGGTGAACTCCAACTCCACGGTGCCATTGGGTTCCGTGGGAGTAAAGATAGCGGTGGCCGTCACAGGCTTTCCGCCCTGCTCCAGAGCCTTGCCGGTGGATTTATCCATCACTGTACCGGTGATAACATATTCCTTGCCGGGGATAAGGTTGGTGTACCCCACTACATCTTTAAGAACATAGGTTTTGCCGGATACCACATTCTTTTTGCCATCGATGGTGGCGGTGGTGTGGATCTCCGGCCAGTGGACAGTCTGGCCCTCGTCGTCGATGTCAGCGTGAACTGCCAGTTCCTTACCTTCCTTGCTCAGCGATTCAAAAACAACGGTGGTCTTACCCGCCAGCAGGGAGGCATCCACGGTAAACTCCACCGTCACCGTGCCGTCTGGCTCGGCGGGGGTAAAGGTGATGCTGGTAGTGATCTCCTTTCCGTCCTGTATCAGCACTTTTCCGGTGGACTTATCCATGAGTTTACCGGTGACGGTGTATTCCTTGCCAGGAATCAGGTGCTTATAGCTGACCACATCGGAGATGGTCTGCGTCCCCGCTGCCTTGGCGATATGCTCTCCGTTTACAGTAGCAGTGGTGTGGAGGATGGGGATCTCCTCGTCTTCCATTGAAAAGGCTGAATCGCTGACTACGCTGCCCACGGTGACGGACATATCCTCTGCCACAAACCAGCCCTCCGGGGCTGCTGTTTCATGCAACGTATAGGTTGCGCCAATAGGCAGGTGGTAGATCACATGGGGCGTGTCTCCGCTGACCCATTCATCCACCACATGGCCGTCCCTATCAAGCAACTGCAAAGTAGCGCCGATGACAAAATTTCCCTGATAGTCTACCTTGGACAGATGCAGCTCTGTGGGAAGATCTGTCATGGTGATGGTCTGCACCTCGGCGGTGTCCTGTACAATGAAGGTCACGTCATCCGCCAGCAGCCAGCCCTCCGGGGCCGCTGCCTCATGCAGCGTGTACTCCGCTCCGATGGGCAGACCGTACAGCGTATGGGGAGTATTCTCCGTCACCCACTGGGCGGCCACATTGCCGTCCTTATCCAGCAGCTGCAGGGTAGCGCCGGGAACGAAGTTCCCCTGATAGTCTACCTTGGCTACACTGATCTGGGTGGGGCTGTTGGGGGCCGTCAGGGTAATTACGGTGAGGCCATCCTCCTGTGCTGCATTTTCAGGCAGCACATCAAAGAGGAAGGGCTTGTCCGCCAGCACATAGCCGCTGGGTGCCACTACCTCCACAGCCTGATAGCCTCGGCCATACTCCAGCTCACAGGGCAGTTTCATAACGCCGCTGCCGTCTGTGTACCAGGTATCTGCGCCCCACCATTCCAGTTTCTGGCCCTGAGGGGCGATAATCTGGAAGCCGATGCCAGCTGCGGGGATGGCCTCGCCGGTGATAGCGTCCACCTTCACCACCTTCAGGTAGCTGTAGAACCGCTCGTTGTTGATGATATAGCTGTAGGTCTTTCCGTTCTCGTCGATTTTTACGGTGAAGGGTTCCATCAGCCTGCTGCCCTCCCAGCCAGAGGTCTGCTCCACAGTATAGAGGCCGTAGGGCAGGTCGGGAGAGACGGCGAAGCCGTCCTTATCGATGGTGAGCTGCGCTCTGGCATTTGCAGGGGCAGCGTCATAGCTCCCGGCAGAGGCGAGGTAGATGTTGAAGGTGGCACCCACCTCCGGGGTCTCCACCTTGGTGGTGCCGGTATCCGTGTGCTTCACGATTTGGATACGGCCCGTGACCACCTGCTCCGATACCGTGGGGGCATTGTAGCTGTTGACAGCCTCCAGTGTTCCGTCGGGCGTGATGTTACGGACATACACAGTGGGGTCGATCAGGTAGCCCTCCGGTGCCTTAGTCTCTTGAATCAGCAGCGTACCGATGGGGAGGGTGATTTGTCCCATACTGTTATAAAACAAATCATCTCCGGACACTTTGAGGGATTCGTCCATAATACGAATCCGCCCCTTTTCATTGGTCTTGAAAGCCCAAGTGCGGGTAGGCGCACCGCTGGCCTCGGTCTCCGCTGCGGTGGCATACTGCCCGTCATAGTACCGGAAGGTAAATTCTGCACCGGCCAGCGACGCATCGCCGCTGGACACCTATGCCGATAGGTAAGGCTTTGATCTCTCGCCGCCTTTTCCCCCGGCCCACACCCGGCGTACACCTTTCAGCGTACCGGGCGTTCCATCATATCTGAAATAAAATTGACACAAAAAATGCCGACCTGCTAAAGTCGGCGAAGTTGACAGGAAACGGATATCCTGTTACAATATTTGACAAGAGTGCTGCACGAACGGCAGGCGGTTGGCTACACCACCCGAAAGGGGGTGAGGCTTATGCCGATAACTTTGACCTTACATATCCTTGGATTTGTAATTACGATCAAGGTTAAAAGCGAAAACCGCCACTCTGCCAAGTGACGGTTTTCATAGCTTTGCTATAATTCTGTAACTTTCCGCAGAGCCAACCGCTTGTCGCAGCACTCTTTCTATGCTTATCTTACCACACGGGCAGAAAATGTCAAGTGTGGTTTTTCTTTTTTAGGGTGCCTTGGTCGCACCACAGGAGCAGATATAGTAGTCTATCTCTTGATGCTCACCAACCTTGACTTGCCGCCCCTCGGAACGCCATTGGTCACTCTCGCCTCGATCCAGATGATAGTCACTATGTTCAATTAGTTGAGCATTAGACCATCCTGTCATATCTTGACCACAGGTAACGCAGTAGCTGATTTCACGCATCTCGTAATCTTCGACCGTCTTATACACCGGCTCCCAGCTGTGCTGGTGTACCGGCGTAGGATCGGGCGCTACCGGGGTGCTGCTGCCACTGTTGCCGGAATCGGAGGAGCTGTCACTGCTTCCACCGGAAGAATTGCCAGAACTTCCGCTGGAGGAGTTGGAGGATCCGATGGAACTGCTGCCGGAATCAGGATCGCTGCCATCGGCAGGCTTTGCATCCGTCTTAACATCCGTTTTGGTGTCCGCTTCGGGCTTGCTCTCGGCGGCCTTGCTGGGGAGGGCTTTCAGCTGCTGGGCGGCAAGAACCAGCTTGCCGCTGCCGTCCACCACATTGCCGTCTTTGTCCAGTGTGTAGCCGGTGACGGCCTTGCCGTCCTTGTCCACTACGGTATCCTTGCCGTCTACAGTGGAAATATACAGCTCCGGTGTGACCATCGAATCGGCCTTATTGTCTGCTTTCTTGCCGCAGGCCACCATGGTCAGCACCATGGCAATGGCCAACATAAGCGCAAAAATTTTCCTCATAGGGGCCTCCTTTCTGTCCTGGAAGGGTGTTTCTAATCATAGCATAGTTTCCTAAAAAGTGCAAATGAGGTACAAAGTTTGTGTCAATTTTGTTAGTTTCAGATATGACTGGCGCCTGTTGCTCCATCCCCATTACAGAGACTTCCTCGCTCGTGACGCCGCTCTCGCAGCTTATCTGCCTCATGGAGTGAGTAGCTATGCAGACAAACTGTTTTCTGTGTTCCGCTGCACCTATCATGGGATAGGGTTAGGAGCCGTCCTATGGGGTAGCGGTCTTTTTGGAGAGGTCTTTCGCCGTGATGATAGTTACTCGACCTCAACCGCTATACAGGCTTTCGCCTGTCAAGCGCCCCGTACCTTCGGAGGTTCGTCAGTGCGGCGTGTGCAGGCCGCACATTCTCTCCATGCCTATCCGACACCCGGCCTATCTGCATCATATCCCGAAGGACTTAGACACATTCGGCCGACTTTAGCGGGATCAGCACCCCGGTCATACTCCATATAACCGGCGCACTCCGCAGTTCAGTGTGGGCGTTGCCGCCCATCAGCGCAGCAGTTCAGGCTTAAAAAGCCCGGACGGCCTTTTCAACCGTCAACGCATCTCACCATCACCGCTTGTCGCATCGATCTTCTTCAGCAGTACGCCGACAGGATCGCTTTGGGGGTTATCGGAAACACTCAGGGTCGTGGTGTTTCCGGCTGTTACACTGAAGGAGTAAACGCCTGTATCCAGAGCATAGCCCTTGGGAGCCGTCAGCTCACGACGCCAGTAAGTTCCGGCCCGCAGTTCCAATGTTACGGTGTTGCCGCTTGCGTCCGTGGTCAGGGTACCCAGCCGATTGCTGTCCGACCATGCGTCCGACTCACTGCCGTATACGCCGTACACGGCCCCGGCCAGCGAATAGCAGCTGTTTCCGTTTGTCAAAGCTGTGTTGGCGCTGCTTTTGGTCAGAGTCACCTTGCCGGTGGGCTTGGTACGCCACAGGAGCATTACCTGATAACTGGAGTTCGAGGGGCGACCAATGAATGCCTCAAAGCTGTCCGGCACGCTAACGCTGCCTACCTCATTCTCCACAGCGGTGATGCCGCTATCACGGGAGCCATTGCCCAGCCCCAGATGATTGGCCGCAGCATGATGGATGCACCATGTACGGTAGATATCGGAGGTCTGGGATGCCATATAGGCGTAGCGGGTCATAGTGGTATCTGCTTCCGATAGGGAGAGCGTGGAACCGACGGCAGGGCCGTCCTTGGCAGGCTCCACGCAAATGCCACGCCCAGTGCTGTCACCGTAGTCTACTTCCACCACGGCATTGCCGTTCATGCCGGGGTAGAGCGGGTGCGGCTGATAATTCATGCTGATAACACGGGCGTCTGCCGCAAGAGCGGTGACGATCATGCAGTTTATCAGCATGATGGCCGCCAGCACAGAGGCCAGCAGTCTGCTCATAGGTTTCTTCATGTGTCTCGTCCTTTCTTGAAATGAATTTTTGTATATATGAAAAGGAGCCGCTGTGCAGAGGCTCCTTGAATCGTTGTAAAAAGAAAGACAGCGAGGTGTTCGCTGTCTTTTCTGATATATTATTCCGTTTTGTTACTGACCGATCTTGGGGAGCGGCAGGCTGTAAGTCTCGCTGCAAGCCTCTGCCCAGTCCAGCAGGGCGTTGACGCCGTCTCTGGTGATCTCGGCGTATTCCTCCATCCGATCCAGACGTTCGTCCATCTTATCCAGCCGGGAATCCATCCGATTCAGACGCTCGTCCATCTTATCCAGTCGAGAATTGATTTGAGCAAACATTTCGCTGTGCTGTTCCAGCAGCACAAGGATCTTTTCTTCGTTGTTCATAGCTGTACCCCTCTCTTTTGATGTATTGTATCCTTTAAGAATCGTGTTGTCAAGGTTATTTGGCTTCACCGATTGTAGCAGGTTCTTTCCAAAAGGTCAAATCGTTGGGGGAGATCAGTCCGGCAACTCTTCCTCCAGCTCCTCCGGCAGCGGCTCTGCCGGTGCAGCGGTGTCCTTCCTGCTGTCTCCGAAATAGATATTGTCGGCCACCACCTCGGCGCTGTGCCGGTTGTTGCCGTCCTTGTCCTTCCAGTCATGGATCTGCAAGCGGCCCTCCACCACGGCCATGCGGCCCTTGGTGAAATACTTGGCCACAAACTCCGCTGCGGCTCTCCATGCCACGATGTCGATGAAGTCCGTGGCCCGCTTGCCGTCCTCGTCCTTAAAGTCACGCTCCACGGCCAGCGAGAAGCCGGTGACTGCCGTGCCGTTCTGGGTGCGCCGCAGCTCCGGGTCGTGGGTCAGACGGCCCATCAGGATGATCTTGTTCAACATGGTGATTTCCTCCTTAAATTAAAATTCATGCTCGTGTGTTGTGGTGTGCTGCTGCTCTCGCTGCTGCTCACGCTCCTGCTTCAGCTCGGCCACCGTGCGGTTGCCGCCCTGCTCCACGGTGATACCGCTGTTGACATTGGCGTCCAGCCCGTTCTGCAGCAGCCAGAGCTTCAGATCGCCGTGGAAGGACAGCAGTTCTTTCCGATTCAATACCTCGTAGGCGCAGACCTTTCCGTCCGGGATGTCAGACGCCGTTTTGTTCCGGTAGCGCAGCACTGTCTTTCTGCTGGTACCCAGCTCACGGGCCACCTTGGAGATGTTCGCCTCATGCGGATGCTCCTCAAAATACCGGACGACGTTGACCATGTGCTGGCTCGGCGTGTACTGCGCCACCGGCACGAAGTAAAAGTGCAGGTGCGCCTCTCCGCTCTCATCCTTGTGTACCTCGGCGGCCACCACATTTCGCTCTCCGTAGCGCTGGGCCAGAAAATCATAGCAGAGCCGGAAGAACCGGCGTTCCTCCGACTCCGGAAGATCCTTGGGCTTGGTGATGACCCAGCCGCACATGGTGCGCACGTCCTCACGCTCCATACAGTGGAGCTGAGACAGCCGCTTTTGCAGATAGTCCGCAGGGGCCATGTCTCTGTCGGGAGACAGAGAATAATTCAGGTGCGTCCTGCTGCTGTCGATGTCGGCGTTGGCCGGATATCTGACTTGCCGCAGGATATGCCGCAGCTGATTCGAGTTCGATCGCTCCCCGAATTTCTCCACGGATGCCATGCTTTTCCTCCTTTCAAAAGGTGGGCAGTGTGCCGCAGCGGCACACTGCCGAATCATGTTCGCCGCACGGCGAACACCTACACCCGGCAGCAGCGCTGACGGGTGCGCTTGCCACCGGCAAGCCTCTCCACGGGGGTCAAGGGGGCCGCAGTCCCATTGCAACCCGAACATACCTGTGAGGGCGACTGTCTCGGATATAGCTGGCGTGAACGCCCGTAGGGTGTGCATGACTGCTATATCTTGTAAAGCAAAAAAGCACACCACTGGAAACCCGCATGAAATCTGGGTTTTTCAGTTGAACTGCAAAAACTGCGGTTTTTGCAGTTTCGGTGGCTTTTTTGGGGTCTGCGGAGACATTCCGCAGGCCCGCTGGCGGCAGGGAAACTGTCTTTCCCCGCCACCTCCGTCTTACAGCTCGATGTCATGCTCCAGCACATAGCGCAGAGCCTTCTCCACATAGGCTTCCCGGTCACGCTTCTTCACGGTGATTGGGAACAGCGTCTCCGGCACGGTATACTTCCGAGGCTTCATCGGTACCGGTGCAGCGGCCTCCGTCTCTGCTGCCGGGGCCTGCATGATCCGCAGAAGCCGCTGCGGTGCGTATTCCGCCTCGCTGCCGCTGCGGTTCCACTCGTTGTAGTCTACCCGCAGGGCATGGCAGCTGCCGTCTGCCAGCGGGAAACGGTAGGTGCGCCGCAGCTGGAGCAGCAGCCGCTGGGTGTCGGTATCCAGATAGGAGAGGTCAACCGCTGCGCCCTGCGAGATATCCTTCCGCTCATAGAGCCGGTACAGCTCGTCAATGAGATAGGTGAGTCGGATTTTTCGACGGACAGTCCTGCCGGACTGTCCGTACATCTCGCCAATGGTATCTACCGTTTCCCTTTTAGAACTTTCGGACACGGTGTCCGGAAGCCCGCACACCTCTCCGATGGTATCAGAAGTACGCTTGCTCCCGTTGGAACTTTGTGCAACCATTGCACCAAGTCCGTCATCACCCTCCATGGTGTTTTGCCCCTCCAGCATCGCCATCAGGTCGGTGCGCTGGCCCTGCCGCTGCATGGCATCAAACAGCTGGCGGTAGGCCCATGCCTTTTCCAACTCGGTAACGCCGGTGCGCTGGAGATTGCTGTCGTTGATGATACGCACCGCCTGCACATCGTCCACCCGGACGATGCTGGCCTTGATGGTTTCCCAGCCCAGGTCTCTGGCGGCCCGGACACGGTTGTGTCCGGCGAGGATCTCATATTCGCCGTTGATGGGGTAGCTCTGGATGCTGTCCCTGGGCCGGACGATGACGGGGTACACCAGGCCGCTGGCTTGCAACGATGCTTTCAGCTCGGAGTAGGTTTCCTCGTCCAGTTGGCGGAAGGCGTTCTTGGGGCTGGCGGACAGCTCCTTCAATGGCAGCTCCACGGCGTCGTCCTTGTGCGGCTCCTCCTTCGGCAGCTGGCCGAGCAGCGGGGTATATGTCCACTTTTTGGCGGCCTGCTCCGCCCGCTCCTGACGCTGCCGATCCATCTCGGCATAGTTAAACATGGGGATCTTGCTCACATCCCGCTTGGGATATGGATAGGGGCCTTTGCGGTCTTTCAGCATAACGGGTTCCTCCTTTAACGGGAGCAGCGGCAGCCGAAAGGCTGCCGCTGCTGTTTGGTTTGTTTACTTGTTGGGACAGGTGCGTCGTCTTAACTTCGGGCACCGAGTGCCCGAAGTTAATTACTGAGCAAACGGGAACTGAGTTCCCGTTTGCTCTGAGCGGTAATCAGTGTGTCCAATCCTGCTCCTTATCATGGGCGACAGGCTGCTCCTGTGTGTGCGTTACAGGGTTCAGCTTGGCCATGGCGCTCCTCAGTCCGGGATCGTCCTGCATATGTTGGCAGTCGATGTAATGATCCATTGCCACTTCAAGTACTCTAAAATCACAACACCGTTTTGCCAACTGTGGGCGTGCGGTCTTGCTGGTGATGATGCGATAGAGTTTTTCTGCTTTTTGGATAATCGAAGCTGCGTTCGCTGACGTGTTACACCAAGATAATTGATTGGCCAGAAGATTTTTGTAATCAACGGTAGCCTTATCGTCTGTTGGCAGGATTCGTATATCAATGTGTTCAAGCTGATCTGAATGGATCGGGATCATGTTATTAAAATTGATAGCACCCCAGACACCGCCATTGATCTTCAAAAAATCAACCTGATTTTTCATGTGCAGATGTTTGGGCTTCGGAGAAGTAAGAGGAGCGTAATAGTCATAGTCATTCAGAGTAAGGACGATTCCAATAAACGGACGAGCCTCTTTTTGATCCATAGTGTATGGAACGCACGGGTCACTTTTACGCAAATAATCGCAGTATAAGGCATCGGCACGGTAGAAAGAAAATTTCATATAAACCTCTCAAAAAAGAGGGCTGGACACTATACAGTCCAGCCCTCAACTTTTCAGTTCCCACTCGTGGTAGGGTACACCGCTTTTTTAGCTCCCACTTACGGTAGGGTACACCGCTTTTTTAGCTCCCACTCATGGTAGGGTACACCGCTTCTTGGGTATTGCTACCCTTCGGTAGTATTATACGCAGGACATAAAAATATGTCAAGAGTTTTTCGTGACAGCAAAATCACCGGTCAAATTCTATTCATAAAGAAAATCGTCACTGCCCGGCAGTCGGTGCCTTGCCGTCAGCCGGTCGGCCTGTTACCAGAGGCCAGACGCCCCGGAACCATGCCTTCCACGCCATGCAGCCGGAGCTGCAATACATGGGGTCTCGGCGGCAATTCCCGCAGGGCGTCGCCGGGACATGGATGCGCTTTCGTTTCATGCCTTCACCTCCTTCTCTATGTACTGTCTGATCCACGCCGTCAGGGCGTCCTGAAACGCCGGGTCTTTGGTCAGCTGCTTTGCGCCTTCCGGCAGCAGCTCCTCCGAGATGGAGATACTGATACGCTTCGTCCGGTGGGGCAGCTGCTCACCGGACAGGCCCAGTGCCTCCTCTGCATCCAGCGCCGTCAACCTGCCGTCTGTCTCTGCCTGCCGCAGCGCCTTGGCCTGTGCTTCTTTCAGCAGGATTTTAGGGTTGTCAGCCAACACAGCCACCACGACCTGCTGGCTGTTAGGTGAGAGGAATGCCAGCTGATACCCGGCCTTTACTTGGATGCCGGTCTTGCTGTCCACCGCATTGGCATCTACCATATCCAGCAGCTCCGGGATCAGGTCATTGAGCTTGATATACATATCCAGCGTTTTGGGGCCGATTCCGAAACGCTGAGCGGCAACATCTCGGTTTCTTCCCAACTTCGGGCACTCAGTGCCCGAAGTTGTATCCGTCCGTTGACCCTGTGTTATCCCCGTTTCGGTTTGAACTGCTTCCAGCCACACTTTGTATGTCTTGGCCCGTTCGGAGGGCAGCCAGTCCGGGCGCTGGATGTTGGTCTCCGCCATCATGATGTCGGCGTCTGCATCGGAGAGCTGCGCCACGATGCAAGGCACCGTGGCCAGCTCCAGCTCCTGCGCCGCCGTCCACCTTGTATGTCCGGCGATGATCTCATAGGCCCCCGGCTGCACCGGGTCACGCCGCACCAGCAGCGGCGTCCGAATGCCGCTGCTGCGGATGCTGTCCACCAGTGCCGTGTAGTGGGGGCTGCCCGTCCGCACCTTGAAGGTGTGGTTGCTCTTGGGCCGCAGCGCCGTTGCTGGAAGCTGCTGCACCTGCTCCTGCTGGGCAGCAGCAGGGATGCCGCCCAGAATGATATCCATGCCGTTGTCCTGCCCTTGCGTCATGGCAAGGCGTTCCTGCAAGGTCATTTGCTTTCCTCCTGCTCTCGATAAAATACCGGTATGCACGGCCTGCGTTTGCTGCCGGTCTCGTCCGTAATGCACTGATCTACATAGCAATCAGCCAGCATGGCAAAGTACCGGATGTTCTGAAGCTCATCCTGCGACACCGGAACACCTTTCCGCTCACAGGCTGCAATGGTGAAATAGCCCTGCTTTGCAGCAGCGCCAACTGAACCCATATACTTTACATTTTGGCTTTCATACTCTTCCTTTGTTTTGACATACCCCTGAGATAAGCGTAGCTCCTTGGAAAGAGTGCGCCGACGAATCGTGTTCCCACCACTCATCTTACCAGCACCTCCTTTGCCACGGCCATGTAGGCCCGTCCGATCTCACTGCCCGGCTTGCTGACGCAGCTGCGTCGCTCACGGGGTGCATTGCTGGCCTCGGTCAGATAGGGGATCATGGCGTCAAATACCTTGTCGCCCAGAGCGGCGATGAGGTCATCCCGCACCTGCTGGACGCTGCTGCGGCGACGATCGCAGCGGGTGAGCAGCACACCCAGCACCTCCAGCGCCGGGTTATAGCTGCGCTGCACCTGCCGCACCGTACCCAGCAGGTCAGAGATACCGGCCACGGCGTACTCCTCCGGCTCTACCGGAGCTAGCAGCCCGTCTGCCGCTGCCAGAGCGTTGATGGTCAGCAGATCCAGTGACGGCTTACAGTCCAGCAGGCAGTAGTCGTAGGAGGCTGCTCCGTCCGACATGGTCAGCGCTGCGATGGCCCGTGCCAGGACTCGTGCGCCATCGGCCACGGTGGCCAGCAGGGTAGGAGCGCTGGACAGAGCAGGGGTGGCCGGGATGTAGTCCAGATCCTCTCCATCGTGGTGGCGGATAAATCCGGACACTACCACAGGCATATTGTAGGCGGTGAAGTAGATCAGCTCGTTGACGGTGCTGGGCGTATTGTCGGGGACATATCCCAGCGTGTCGCTGAGGTTGCGCTGAGGGTCAAGATCGATGAGCAGCACACGCTTGCCCAGCTTGGACAGGGCTGCGCCCAGATTGATGGTGGTGGTCGTCTTTCCGACGCCGCCCTTCTGATTGCAGATGGCGATGATCTTCATGTTTTTTGCCTCCTATTTGTTTTCATTTTTTGCTCCGAAATAGTTGTCCGGCAGGGGTGCGCACCCCTGCCGGTTCGGAGGTCAACCGGCACCTCGCCTCATGCAGCAGAGTGCCGGATATGGTATAATTTGGATGGACTACTACGAAGGAGAAAAAAGATAACATGGATTTTTTGGATATCAAAGTGCTTCTTGAGGAACTTGTTCAATGCTGCCAGTCACCCGATATAAGCGTTTCGGAGTGGGCTGAGCGATGGTATGGCACTTACGTTGCGAACCGTGATATTACCGAAAAGTCGGCGACAATGTACAGGCAGAAGCTGAAACACTATATCTTACCGAAGATTGGCGATGTGCCAATGCGAGAAGTAACGGAGATACAGCTTCAGGAAATATTAAACAGCTCCAATAGCAGCAAATCCACAGCCCAAAAGGTAAAGATTGTGATGCAGGCAATGTTTCGACGAGCAAAGTCGTGTAAATTGATATTGAATGACCCATCTGAAAATATCGTGTTGCCGAAGGCCCCGGAAGGGACACACCGTAGCATCACAGATTTAGAAAGAAAAGAAATTCTGCGGTTAGCAGAGGAACACTATGCCGGGCTTTATGTGCTGACACTTTTGCAAACGGGAATAAGGCCCGGTGAAGCAATAGCATTACGATGGGGGGATATCAATTTTAAGGAACGGACGATTACAATCAGCCGTGCCGTAGAGAGCGGGACAAAGGTTAAAATCAAAGACCCAAAGACTTCTGCGGGGGTGCGAGTGCTTCCAATTTCTGATTATCTGTATGAACGCCTTTGGCACAGAAAAAAGAATGCAGACGAACTTATCTTCTGCCAACCACTCACCGGGCGAATGCACTCGTCCAGCAGTGCGAATGATTATTGGAACAATTTCAAGCGGGCGCTGGATATTCAAATGGGAGCGAAGGTTTATCGTAATAAGATCGTACAAAGTGTGGTAGCGGAGGATCTGGTTGCATACTGTTTGCGGCATACATACTGTACAGATTTACAACGAGCCGGTGTACCAATCAATGTTGCAAAGTACCTCATGGGACATTCGGATATTTCTGTGACCAGTAAAATATATACATCTATGACTCCGGATGTTATTGACCGAGCCAAAGAATCTATGGATGATTTTTACAGCAGACTCTGACTCCGTATGTGAGGGTTCGAATCCTTCTCCCGCTGCCAACATAGGATTGCTATTTTAACAAAAATAGCAATCCTATATTTTTTTCCTGAAATGCTGATAATACCGTAACAAGAAGGCGTGAAAAGACAGCCGCTTGCAGCGGCTGTCTAAAGTGGTAATGCAGCCTCAAACCACCAGTAAACTGGTGGCTTGAGGCTGTCGATAAAGGGATAGGATTTGCGATAACAGTAAGGAAAGGAGTGTGAGGGAAAGGCAGGAAGGGTGTCTCTCCCCACTGAAATCCGTAGTTTTTTGAAGCTTTTTCAAGGCTTCAAAAGCTTAGCAGCGGGGCAAAAAACTATTTCGGCACGCTGAAACCACCAGTTAACTGGTGGTTATGATTTTGATTGGGGCTATTTTGCATCAGACCGCATTGGAAGCCCGGCCCGGCACAAGGCCGGACCGGGATCCGGTGCCGGCAGAAGCCAGCACCCTTTGCTGAGGGATTCAGTGGGGAGTAAACACACAAAACGCAGGAAATATCAGTAAATGGGTTAGGGTTATCACTGTGTCGTGCTGCGTCAGCCATTACTTTGCGGCTTTTTTGGCCTCCTTGGCAGCCCTGTCAGCCAAGTAGTACATACCGGGCGTGTTGTAATACTCCGTCTGCAGGTCCTTCACCTGCTTGCACATGAACACCAGGCCAATCATGTTCAGGATGACGACCACGGCCAGGAAGCCGTCAAGGATCATATACATGGTGGTCACGTTGGAGAATGCGCAGGCGATGCAGATGAACAGGGGATAAATATACACCCACACCTTGGAGAACTTACGGCCGAACAGGATCTCAGCCTGAATCTGGCCGAAGAAGCCAGCGGAGATAATCGTGGAGAACACAAACAGGAACACCGTGACAGCAACGAAGATGGCACCGAAGTTGCCGAACACGGACTGGAAGGCAGCCAGTGCCAGCTGGCCGGAGCTCAGACCCTCCTGGGTCCACACGCCGGAGCACAGAACGGTCAGAGAGGTAATGGTGCAGATGACGATGGTATCCATAAAGACCTCAAAGATACCGAACTGGGCCTGACGGATGGGGTGATCCGTATCGGCGGTGCAGTGACCGGCGATGGTGGAGCCCACGCCCGCCTCATTGGAGTACACACCGCGGGCAGCGCCCCAGCGGATAGCCGCCATGATGGTGGCACCGGCGAAGCCGCCCACAGCAGCGCGGCCGGTGAAGGCATCCTTAAAGATCATGCCGAAGACAGCAGGGATCTCGCCCACGTTGGTGAAGATGATGACCAGAGCGCCCACCACATACAGGCAGGCCATCACGGGCACCAGGATATCGGTGACGCTGGACACACGCTTGAAGCCGCCGGCCAGGATCACGCCCACCAGAACAGCAATGATGATACCGGTGATCGTCTGGTTTGCGCCGAACACGTTAAACTGCTCAGCAGCGGAAACGCCCTGAGAGGCCAGGGAGGGAACCAGCTCGATCATGAAGAAGAAGGCATAGCCGACGCCGAACACAACGCCGATCTTCTTACCCAGGCCACGCAGATAGTAAGCCGGGCCGCCGACCCACTCGCCCACGTCGTTTTTACGGCGGTACTTGATGCCCAGCGCAACCTCGCAGTACTTGGTGCACATACCGAGGATGGCCAGAACCCAGATCCAGAACACGGCGCCGGGGCCACCCAGGGCGATGGCCACGGGCACACCAACGATGTTGGAGGCGCCAACGGCGCAGGCCAGTGCCGCAAATGCGGCGGAAATGGGACGGACCTTGCCCTCCTCCTTCTTGGCAAACATCTTACCGAAGGTCTGGCTCATGGCGTAGCCAAAGTGACGGATCTGAGGGAAGCCCAGATAGATGGTCAGGAACAGACCGCCGCCGCCGATGAGGATCAGAATAGGAATGCCCCAGAACCAGTTGCCAAAATCTTGAATAACTTTCAATATAGCCATACTTTTCTCCTTTTCCATACATAATAGGTGACTTTCTCTGCGGTTTTGCTTGTGGTTGTGCGTTTGTGTGCTTTGTGCTTGTGCGCTTGGGGCAGGGGCCTCAGCTCAGCAGACGTTTCACCGTTTCATAGGTGATATTGGGGACGTTCTGAAACGTCTGCCGCATATCCACGCGCTCGGTGAGCATGTGTCCGTCACGACCAAAGGTACCAATATTGACAACGGGGACGTCGATCTGACGGATCTTATCCACCGGGTGCGTGTATTTCACGCCATACTGGGGCATATTCGTCTCCAGCGCCTGGATCGCCAGGGTGTCGTCACACACGGCCATAAAGCTGGAGTCGGAGATGTAGGGGTAGAACATGCGGGTCTTGATCTGGCGCCGGGCCTCGGGCCGCACCACCTCGATGGCGCTCTCCACCGCATCCAGCAGGGCCTTTTCCTTGGCCGTGCGGCCGGTCATCTCGATACGGGCACTGAAGATGGAGCCGAAGAATACCACCACGGCGGGGGACTTGTCCTCAGACCACTTCCAGGCCTCCTGCACCACACGCAGGCCGAACAGGCGCAGGTCCAGCTCGGGTTCATCCTTGTGCAGCTTCACGGTGAACTCGTGGATAGCCTTTTTAAAGGCCTCGCCATGTGCCGCTGCCAGCTCGTTATAAAACTCGCTCCAGGTGTAGACCCGGGTCTTCCAGGGCAGCTGGTGGAATTCCACCTTGCTCAGCTCACAGAAGCGCTTGTATTGGGTATTCAGATATTCCACCGTCTCGTCAAAGGCCTCCACGGCCATCTGCTTGCTCTTTTCCAGCACGACGGCAGGGCTCCAGCCGTGGGTGAAGAAGTTGTAGTAGCCGAAGGCCGTCAGCGCCGTCTGCACAGTGTAGGGGCCCTTGGTATCCATCTCCTTCAGGGAGATGGGCGGAATGGCGACCTCGCCCTGGGCGATGTCGCACAGGTCGGTGTTCAGGGACATCTTGCGCGTGATATTGGCCAGCACCAGGTTGGGGTCCAGCGCGCTGAAGGCCTGGCCCACATGGGCCTCCTTGCCAAACACGGCGAAGCAGGGCAGCAGCTTGCCGATGCTGCCGTAGTAGATGTAGCGGTTCTCATCACCGGGGGCGTAGTTGGTGGAGTAGTCGGCGTTGATGCACGCCACATACTCGAAATGCTCCTTCTCCTTCAGCTCCTCCAGCAGATCCAGGGCCGTGATGATGCCCTTGGAGTTGTCCTCCTCGTCACACTCACCGATGGCCAGCAGGTTGCCGTCCAGCTCCTCGGGATGCTCGGAGAAATACTGAATCAGATACATGTGGCCGGCTACGCCGGACTTCATATCCAGGGCGCCGCGGCCGAACAGATATTCGCCGGACTCGATATCGTCAATGACCTCCTGAGGCAGCACAAAGGTCTCGCGCAGCTTGGCGGGCAGCTCCTCGCAGCGGAAGGCGTACTCACGGATGGTGCCGAAATCGTCCACCCCAACGGTATCGATGTGGCCGATGAGGATGACCGTGCGGTTAGAATTGCCCTTGGTGCCCTTCACATAGGCCAGCGTACTGTGCCGCACCACAAAATCGTTCTTGGTCTGGAAGCACTTGACCTGCTCAGGGTGTGCCTGGAAGTAGGGCAGGGACATATAGAACTCCTGCATATAGCGAGCCACAGCGCTCTCGCCGCCCGGCTCCTTATTGATGCTGGGGATGGCGACCATGTTTTCCGTCAGCTGCTTGACCGATTCAAAAGAATTTAGTTTCATGACTTAGCTCCTTTGCTTGTTGTGCCCGCGCGCATCAATCGCGGTGATATCTCTCGATGCCGGCCATGTAGGTATTCAGCACCTGAATATCCTTGATGTCATTTTCGGGGATGTGGAAGATGTCGCGGTCAATGACCACCATGTCGGCGAACTTGCCAGCCTCGATGGTACCCATCAGATCCTGGTTGCCGTTGGCGTAGGCCACATTTTTGCTGTACATGCACACCGCGTCATACACGGATATCTTCTCGTCGGGATGATAGCCGCCCACGGGATAGCCGTCCATGTCCTGGCGGGTCACGGCGGCGTAGATGCCGAGCCATGGGTTGAAGCTCTCCACCGGCGCATCGGACCCTCCGGCCATGACTAAGCCCTCATCCAGATACGTCTTCCAAGGATAGCTCAGCGCGGCACGCTCCTTGCCCACGCGCCCCTCAATCCAGTGCAGGTCGGTCATCAGGAATGTGGGCTGGATGTCCAGCACGAGCGGCAGCTTCTTCATTCGCTCGATCAGCTCCGGCGTGGCCATCTGGGCATGGATGAGACGGAAGGGGAGTCGCTTGGCCTGCTCCTCCGGTGTCATGCCATCCTTCAGCCCCTGCCGCAGGCAGTACTCCACCGCATCCAGGGTGACCTCCAGCGCCTCGTCGCCGATGCAGTGGGTGGCGGGCTGCAGGCCGTGGCGGTATGCCTCGTACATTCTCTTGGCCAGGTCCTCAGGGCTGATGACCAGAATACCGGTGTTGCCGGGATCGTCCACATAGTCGGTGTACAGCTTGGCAGACCGGGAGCCCAGGGACCCGTCAGAGAAGCTCTTAAAGCTGCCCATCCGCGCAGCGCGGTAGGGATCGCTCCGCTGCTCGGCCGTCAGGTGCTCCGGGTCGAACATATAGTCCAGACACACGAACATACGCACCGGCAGCTCGCCGCGGCTGCTGCGGGCCACATAGTCCGCAAAGTCCTCGTCATAGTGCCATATCGCCGCGGCATAGGTGTGCATCATGGTCACGCCCAGGCTGGAGGCCAGCGCCAGGCCCTTCTTCATGCACTTTTCACGGGTGGCGGGCACCAGGAACGGATCAGGGATCAGGTTGTCGTAGATCTTGGAGGCCTGCTCACGGAAAATGCCGTTGGGGTTGCCGTCGGCATCCAGCTCCACCATGCCCCCGGGGCCGAATACATAGCCGTTGGTAATGTTGGCCTTTTCCAGCGCCATAGTGTTGGCCACCGCTGTATGCAGGCACACGCGCTTGATAACGATGGGATGATCAGTGCTGGCCTCATCCAAATCCAGACGGGTGGGCAGCTGATCCTCGCAATCCTTCCACTTGGATTGGTCGAAGTTGGAGCCCTTGATCCACTCGCCCTTGGGCGTCTCCGCCGCGCGGTCACGCAGCAGCTGCAGTGCCTCGGCGCGGGAGGTGGCGCCGCCCAGATCCACCGTGGTATAGGCCTGACAGAAGGCGAAGAAGTGCAGGTGAGAGTCGCCCATGCCGGGCAGCACGGTCTTGCCTTGCAGGTCGATGCACTTCTCACAGTCAAATTGCGCCAGTGCCTCTTCCTTCGTGCCCACGTAGGCAAATTTTCCGTCCTTCAGCACCACCGCTTCCTTACAGACGTCCGGCGCCTCCATGGTGTAAATCTTACCGCCATAAAGCAATGCATCAGCGTTTCCCTTCATTTTGTACACCTCTCCAATTTTAAAATGGTATTGTTGTGATTTTGCACAATTTCAAGCATATAAGGGTTGCATTAATTGACATTATAACGGAAGGCGGGTCGTGTGGCAATTTGCCTCTCGTTCCCCACACGGAACAATTTGTGCAAATTATGTTTCCTGCCCGGAACATTTATTGACACATTTAGCGTATTTTGATATAATTGGAAAAAAATGGTGAAAAAATAAGCTCGATTTGATTTTGAGGAAATCGCTTATGAACACTGAAAGAACAAATATTACAAGAGAAGTCGGCAGCCGTATCCGCTACGCCCGCAAAAGCCGGGGCATGTCAATGGACGAGCTGGCCCAGGCTATCTACAAAACGCGTTCTGCCATCTCCAAATATGAAAATGGGCAGATATCCGTGGATATTGCCACGCTTTATGACATTGCCAATGCCCTGAAGGTCAGCATCTATGATCTGCTGCACCGCAACACGCCGGACATCGGCCAGGAGTACAACGCAGAGGTGCCCGCCTTTTTCCGGAATGTCTCCCAACTATATATGTACTTCTTCGATGGCCGGATCAACCGCGCCCAATGCACCGTGATCGACATATTCCCTGCGGAGAGAAGCAGCCAGGCTGAGGTGCTCATGTACATGAACGTCAAGGATCTGGCCCGCTACCAAATCTGCGAGAGCACCTTCCGCGGCACCTTGACCCACTATGAGGCCTTCAGCGCCATGCTTTTCGAGAACAACGATATGCCCATGGATAAATACCAAATCGGCATCCCCCAGCCCTACATGGACGACGACCGGAAGTGGGTGCTGACCTATGGCATCTCCTGCCGTCCGCTGATGCCCTCTGCCGCCAAGCGTCTTCTCAGCAAAACGCCGCTTCCCATCGATAAGGCGCTGGTCCAGGAGCTGATGATATCCAAGGAGGATATCCGCTTGATGAAGCACTACAATATGTTTGTCATGGTGTAGCATCCATTGTCTGCTATATGTGCATGCAATAGTCTTGCCCGAAAAGGACGCCCCCGGCGTCCTTTTCCCATAGGCGAATGCTATTCTTGACAGTTTCACCCGGCTGCTTTTCAGCGGCCGGGTGATTTTTGTCGAAGCAGAGAGGGTGGCAGACCCCCTTCGCCCCGGCTCCATATATACGCAATGCTTCTCTTGCGCTGCGTCATTTTAATTTGTCAATTTTTTCTCAATTTTATGAATGTTGTCTGTTGCATCTTTTTCTTCTTTGCCGTACACTCTTACTATTATTTTTACAGGATATGCAGGTGGAGCAAATGAAAACCTATCGATTTGCATACGGCAGCGGCACGGTGGAGTTCCCGCTGGAGGAGAAGAACATCATCGGAGAGCTGCACGGCAATGTGGTGGAGCCGATTTCCGACATACGCCGGGAGCTGTGGGCCTCCCTGGATGCCCCCATCGACAGCGCACCCCTGTGCCGGCGGGTCACCCCGGGCAGCACCGTTGCACTGGTGGTCAGCGATATGTCGCGCTTCTGGATGCGGCAGGATCTGCTGGTGGAGCAGAACGCGCAGGCGGCGCTGGCGGTGGCCGACCGGGGCTATGTGCTGGAGACGAGACGTATTGTCACCGAGGGCGCCGGCGCGGAGCTGCTGGAGAGCGACGCCATCCGCAAGGCCTATCTGGGCGGATAAATCAGCAAAAAAGAAGCACCTAAGGTGCTTCTTTTTTACCGTGTGCATATAGCGCATCAGCAGCTGCTGGCTATCTCAAGGGCCCCTGCTCTACCATGCTACTATATATAAATGAAGCCCGCCTTCCGAGTATTTTTCGAAAGGCGGGTTTTTATTCTACAGGTGGAAGTGTTTTTTCAGTAGTTGGTTTTCGCCCAGCACCAGCAGCGTCAGGCTGCTGTCCAGCATGGTTTCCGATGAGACATTCACATCGGTTTTGTCGCTTCGCTTCACGCCGAGGATGTTGACGCCGTACTTACGGCGGATGTCCAGCTCACCTATGCTGTGACCCTGCCAGCTATCCGGGACGGCGACCTCGATAATGGCATGCTTTTCGTCCAGCTCTATGTAGCTGAAGATATGGTTGGCTGTGTACCGGATGGCCGCCCACTTCGCCAGCTGCTTTTCCGGGTATGTCACTGCGTCCGCGCCGTTGCGCAGCAGAAATTTTGCCTGCACATCCCGTTCGGCGCGGGATACCACATATTTTGCCCCCAGCTCCTTGAGCAGCGACGTCGTTTCCAGCGAGTTCTGAAAATCTCCGCTGATAGTAACGTAGCAGACGTCATAGTTCCCAACGCCCAGCGATCGCAGAAAATCCACGCGGGTGCTGTCGCCGATCTGTGCGTTGGTAACAAAGTCCATACACTCGTTGACGCGCTCCTCGTCCCGGTCCACGGCCATCACCTGATGCCCCAGCTCGCTCAGCTGCATGGCAAGGTGCCGCCCGAAGCGGCCAAGCCCGATCAATAATACATTTTTCATCGTGCGCTCCTTTCAGCCAACGGTAATCATTTCCTTTGGATATCGGGCATGCGTCAGGTCATGTCCGGAAAATGCGGCGTAGATCAGAGTCAATCCTCCCACACGCCCGAAGAACATCAGCAGAATGAGAATACTCTGTGACAGCGTACCCAGCTGCGGCGTCAGCCCCAGTGTCAGCCCTACCGTTCCGGCGGCAGACGCCGTTTCATAGAGGCAGGCACCAAGCGGCAGGTTCTCCGCCGCGCTGATAACCGCTGCGCCCATAAGGGTCAATCCCAGATACAGCAGCAGGATGGCGGCGGCGTTCCGTACAGCGGAGGGCTCCAGCCTGCGCCTGAAAAGCTGCGGATCCTCCCGCCTGCGGAATGCAGCCACTGCATTGGCTGCCAGCACGGCCAGCGTTGTCACCTTCATGCCGCCTGCGGTGGAGCCGGGTGCGCCGCCGGTCAGCATCAGCAAAATCGTGACCGCCTGTGAGGTGTCGCTCATTTTTGCCAGGTCTGCGGTGTTATAGCCCGCCGTTCGCGGCGTGACCGCCTGAAAGAGCGATGCCAAAACACGCTCCCCCATGGGAAGCTCTGCAAAGTCTGTCAGGAAGAAAATCAGTGCCGGAAGTGCGATCAAGATGATCGTTGCGCTCAGAATGACCTTGCTCTGCATCCGGTACCGCCGCAGGTGCAGCCGGTGCGTGCAGACATCGTCCCATGTCAGAAAGCCGATGCCGCCTATAACAATCAGCAGCATGATGACGATGTTGACCAGCGGATCGGATATGTACGCCGTCAGCGAGGGATACAGTGTGCCGGTGCGGCCGAGAATGTCGAACCCCGCGTTGCAGAAGGCGGATACGGAGTGAAACACCGCCATCCACACGCCCCGCAGCCCATAGTCCCGGCAGAACGCCGGCCCCAGCGCCAGCGCACCCACCAGCTCTACAAGGAATGTTCCCTTTAAGATAAACCTTGTCAGGCGCACGATGCCGCCCACCACCGGCGCGGAGATGGCGTCCTGCATGGCGCTGCGCTCCTTCAGCGAGATATTCTTGCCGGAGAGCATTAAAAATGTCACAGCTGCCGTGATGACACCTAAGCCGCCGATTTGGATCAGCAGCAAGATAACGGTCTGTCCGAACGCGGACCAGTAGCTGCCTGTATCCAGCACCACCAGGCCCGTCACGCAGACGGCGGAGGTGGAGGTGAACAGCGCCTCGTGAAACGGCGTCCACACCCGCCCCGCCGCCGAGATGGGCAGCATCAGCACCAGCGCGCCCAGCAGGATCACGCCGGCAAAGCCGAGGATCATGATCTGGAAGGACGTCAGATGGTGCTTCAGATGGAACCCGGTTTCTGTCACGGAACTCACCTCCTAAAATCGACTTCGCTCCCAATTTCGCGTACAGTATAGCACGGTTTTGGAGTTGTGGCTATACATATTTTATTAAATTTTCGGCCTGAGCTGCCCGAGATCGGCCGCAGTATCGCTTGAGCCTTAGCGAAACAGGAAAGGTGCGCGAGGAAATCCGAACGGCACCCCATTTAAGCCGCGTATCCTGTGAAAAAATCCGCACAAAACAGGATGGCGCGCCGGAGACCGGTGCACCATCCTGTTGGCTTTTCAGCTATACAGAGGCTGCGCATTATGCCTCGTTATTTCGGTAGAACCCGAACCCCGCCACCTCCGTGGTGGGCAGGGAGAAGGCAATGGCCTTGGCCGGGGTGTCCGGCCCGGCCTTCTCCAGGATGGACCGCATGATCGCCGTCTTCTCCTCCGTTTTGGCCACAATGAGGAACACTTCCTTTTCCTCGGCAATGGTGATGTTGTAGAATTTCTTCACCTGCTCGGCGCCGGTGCCCTTGCCGTGGAGCACCGTACCTCCCCGGGCACCTGCTGCCCGGGCCGCGTCCATCACCAGGTCCGTCTGACCCTCGCTGGCAATGATAACGATCAACTCATAGGCAAAATTCAGCTCCGGCGTATACTTCCCCGTGCCGGCCTCGTTCCCCTTCAAAAATTCCATGGTTTTACCTCCTCCTACGCTTTTCATGGGCACCGCAATGACGATGCCGTGGCCGGGAACACCCAGGTGCAGCCGCTCCCGCTGGCCGGCAATGAGCGCCTTGGTCTTATCCTCTGTGGCAGCCGAGAGCATCACCCGCTTTTCGTTGGACTCAATGCCCAAAAAGTCCAGCATGCTCTGTATGGCTGTGCCATGGCCGTGGAGCGTCACGTTCAGCGGCAGCCCCAGCTCCTCCGTCAATTCCTCCAGCCGGGGCAGCGCCTCCGGCGTAACGATAGAGATCACATAATTCATGCCGCTTCCTCCCACAGCTCAATAATATCGCAATCGCCATAGCTCTCCATCTCCCGGGTGACCTTCCGGGCCTTGCGCTGGTAGTAAAAGCCCACCATCTGGATGGACAGCAGCGGCATCATCGCCACCATGGCCACGATGCCGAAGGCATCCGTAAGCACATTGCCGCCCCGGGCGATACTCACGCCCATCATGAACTGCAGCATGAAGGTGGCTGTCATGGGGCCGGAGGCCACGCCGCCGGAGTCAAAGGCGATGGCCGTGTAAATATCCGGCACGAAAAACGACAGCCCCAACGCAATGGCGTATCCCGGCACCAGGAACCACAAAATCGAGATCCCGGTCACCACCCGCAGCATAGCCAGAGCCATGGCCAGGGCGATAGCCACGGACAGGCTCACCTTAATGGCCCCACCGGGGATAGCGCCGGCGCTGACCTCCTCGATCTGCTTTTCCAGCACTGCCACTGCAGGCTCCGCCGAGATGATGAACCAGCCCAGCAGCGCCGCCAGCGGGATCAGCAGCCATTCCGTTTCGCCGGTAGCCAGGGCCGCCCCCAGCTCCGCCCCCAGGCTGGAAAAGCCCACGTTCACTCCCGCCAGAAACAGCACCAAGCCCACATAGGTATACAGGATACCCACGGCGATCTTTCCGAAGCTTCTTGTGTTCATCTTGAATACAAATACCTGGAAGATCAGGAAAATAGCCACAATAGGCAGCATGGCCATGGCCATCTCCTTCATATATACCGGCAGCGCCTGCAAAAAGGCCGTGCCGATGCCGGTGGTGCTGTCAAAGCTCACCTGGGTGATCTCCGCTGCGCTACCGCCTCCGTCACCGAAAAAGCCCAGCAGCAGCACCGACAAAATGGGTCCTATGGAGCACAGGGCCACCAGGCCGAAGCTGTCCGCCTCCGCCCGCTTATCGCTTCGCACGTGGGAGATACCAACGCCCAGGGCCAGGATAAACGGCACGGTCATGGGCCCCGTGGTCACGCCGCCGGAGTCAAAGGCGATGCCGAGGAAATCCCGGTCCGTAAATGCTGCCAGCAAAAATACGGCTATGTAGCACGCCACCAGCACCCATCGCAGGTTGATGCCGTACAGAATACGCAGCATACAAACTACCATGAAAAAACCAACGCCGACGCCCACTGCCACCAGGAGTACGGTTTTGTCGATGTTGGGCACCGTGTCCGCCAGCACCTGCAGGTCCGGCTCCGCCACGGTCACCGCCACTCCCAGGGCAAAGGCCACCAGCAGGATCACCGGCAGCTTGCCGATTTTTGTCAGAGCTGTGCCGATCTTGCTGCCGATAATGGTCATAGACCGATCGGCTCCCAGAGAAAACAGGCCCAGTCCCACCACGATCATCAGCGCCCCCACCAAGAAGGTCAGCAGCAGCGTGGGCTGCATAGGCACCAAAAACAGGCACAGCACTGCGACGATGGCAATGATGGGCAATACCGAGATCATGGATTCCCGTATTTTCTCCGTTAGCAGCGTGCGGGTCTTTTCAAAATGCGCTTTTCGCTTTGCTTTGGATCTACTCAACAATTTGATTCCTCGCCTTCCTTATATATAATAAAACGACTATCATATAATTTTGTGATTGTGAAAATCATTCATCTTGCCACACAAGAACAAATTTAAAACCTTTAATTCCATTCTGTTCCATAAGATTCTTAAAACTATCTGTTACATATGGGTGAGTATGAACCTCTTCCGGTATTTTAAAGATAAAAGCGTTGCTAAGCATTTCCCGATGGAAAGCATACTTTTCAATTCTCATAATCCGTCCAGAACTGGAAAAACGTTTTAATTTTGAATTCTCGTAATCCAAACAGTCTCTTACTGCTGTAACATTAAGCACAAACAATTTTTGCTTTTTACTTTTAGCGCTCAAAACCTGAGCAGCATCTTGAATATAGGGCTTAATTATATTAAAGCAACGCTCATTTACAACAACAGCGCTTACCTCTACAGGATAGACATCTCCAATGCTTTTGCCCTTTTCCGTCTGATGCGAACTCGGATATAATTCCACTTCAGTCCAGTTGCTCAAGGGTTCTCCTTTAAAGCAAAAAGCCTTATATCCATTTTTTTCTTTTGTTTCAAATGCTCGATATGTGTGATCAGACCATAATTGATAGAGTTTCATAGCCGTTCTATTCTCCTCATTATTATACATCGTCCGTTTTATCCACCAGCTCCGTAATGTCCCACAGCTCACAATCCAGTGCGCAGCAAATGCGCACCAGCATCTGCGTGGACACCGGCTGGTCGTGCTGGAGCTTAAAATAGGTGGATTGGCTGATGCCCGCCTTTTCCCGCAGGTCGTGGCCCTTCATATTCCGGTCGATCATCAGCTTAAAGAGCTTTTTGTAGCATATCTCTTTCTGCATAGCCGTTCCTCCCCGGTTGTTTTTATTTAATATAGCATAAAAATATTCAAAACGCAATTGTTACATTCCGTTTTAAGTATTTTTAACAGCTTGTTAATATACTGTTCTGTTTTCGTCTTTCGTCCCGCTGCGGCTATTTTCCAGTTTTTTCCGCATTTTTCCTCATATGGGTGGACAAAGTGAGCCGGGTGTGTTATCTTTATTTTGAATAAGTATCCCTACGACACCCTATCGTAGCCGCCGGGCAGAAAGGATGGGCTTTCTCTTGACATACTCCTCTGCAAAATCGAATCGTATTAAGCGGACTCTCTCCGTTTTTTTGGCCGCGCTCTTGCTGATAAGCCTTGTGCTCCCTGTGCTGGGCAGCGTCGGCGAGGACGCCTACGTCAACGACGATGCCATTAATGTCCGCTCCGGCCCCGGCACCTCCTACAGCACGGTGCGGTTTGGCAAAAGCAAGGCCATCCTGCTCTACCGGGGCCAGTATGTAAGGGTCATCGCCACGGAAAAGGGCACCGATGGCGCGACCTGGTATCAGATCGTATTTACCTACAACGGCTATACCAAAATGGGCTATATGCGCAGCGATTTCGTCACCCAAATCGGCGATGACAGCGCCTATCAGGCCTATTTGTCCGAGCAGGGCTTTCCCAAGACCTACCAGCCCTATCTCCGGGCACTGCATGCCGCCAGCGGCGGCCAGTGGAATTTTGTGGCCTATCATACGGGGCTGAAATGGTCAGATGCCCTGGAGAACGAATCCACCCTGGGCCGTGCCCTTATCCACGGGAACTACGGCACCGCCCTGCGCTCCACCGCCCCCGGCGCCTACAACAGCAAGACCGGTGAGTGGAAGCAGTACGAGCCCGACTGGTATGCCGCCAGCCGCCAAACCGTGGCCTACTATCTGGATCCCCGCAGCTACCTGACGGACGGCACCTGCATCGCCTTCGAGCAGCTTTCCGGCGGCGAAGGTGTGACCCACGCACAGCTGAAGAAGGTGCTGGCCGATTGTGCCTGGGCCACTGACGCCATTATCGATGAATTTATCAAAGCCGGGTCCAAGGAGGAGCTGGAAAAGCAGAAGCAGATAGACCTGGAGCGCCTGCGCAGCGAGGGCAAGACCGACGCCGCCAACAGCCTGGAAAAAGTCACCGTCACCGGTGTCAGCCCCATTTACCTGGCGGTGAAGGCCCGGAGCGAGATCGGCACCTCCTCCACTCAAAACGCCACCGGCTATCCCCTCAGCGACGGGAAAAAGTACTATAATTTCTTTAACATCGGCGCCTACGGCGGCAGCAATCCCAACTACAACGGCATCCTCTATGCTCAGAGCAAGGGCTGGGACACCAGCTATAAGGCCCTGTTGGGCGGTGCATGGTTTATCTTCCGCAATTACATAGAGGATGGCCAGGATACCCTGTATCTTCAGCGCTTCAACCTTACCCCTCAGTATACCTATGCCTACCAGTACGCCACCGACATCACCTATGCCTATCAGGGCGGCTGGTCCACCTATGAGTCCTATGTCAAAAACGGCCTGGCCAATACGGCCCTGACCTTCACCGTCCCCATTTTGAAGAATATGCCCGCCGTGACCAAGCTGCCCACATCCGCCCAAGAGGATGAATACCAGCCAAAGCCGGATCCAAAGCCCGATCCCGATCCTGATCCCAAGCCGGACCCGGATCCAAAGCCCGATCCCGATCCCGCGGCGACCTATGATTATGTTGGGAGGCTCCAGCTGCGCCTCTCGGATTCCTATCTTTCGGGCTTCTCCTTGGGCACGCCGGTGAAAACCCTCATCGCTCAGATTCAGGCTGTCAATCCGGATGCCGCCGTCACGGTGACGGACGGCAGTGGGAAGGCTGCTTCCGATTCCGCCCTTGTCTCCACCGGCCAGCTGCTGACCATTCAGGACGCCGCCGGCACCTATGCCTATACCTGCGTGGTATACGGGGATGCCAATGGTGACGGCCGCATCGCCGCCACGGATCTGCTGGCGGTGAAGAAGCATATCCTGGGCGTCCGGACCCTTACCGGTGCCTACGCCCGGGCCGCTCAGCTCTCCGGCAGCAAGATCGCCGCCACCTCGCTGCTGGCCATCAAGAAACACATCCTGGGCACCGCGCCCATCGTGCAGAAATGAAAAGCAGGTGTTTTATGAAGCATTTCAGAAAATTCTCTCTCAGCTTGCTGCTGACTGGCGCCATGCTCCTGTGCCTGGTGCAGACGAGCTTTGCCGACGGCATTTCCGTTTCCGCCGGCCAGGGCAGCGTCAGCGTGGGCAAGACCGTTGCCTTTTCTATCACCGTCCCCTCCGGTTCGGAGGCATGGACCTACTCCGTGTCCTGGTCCGGCAACCTCACTCTGGAGTCCGGAGACACGGCCCCCATGGGCTTTGAGGGGGATAGCCGCACCAATCAGCTGGTGTTCCGGGCCAACAGCACCGGCACCGGCACCGTGAGCATCTCCGCCGGATCCTACTGCATCGCCGGCGTGGACTATGATGCCTCCGGCAGCGCCTCCGTGACCATCGTCTCCGCCTCCACCCCCGATGACAGCGAGCCGGATTACACCCCCAGCACCCCGGGCAAGAGCGGCAACAATGCCCTCTCCGCTCTCACCGTCAGCGCCGGGACCCTGACCCCGGCTTTTGACCCGGCTGTGACCGAGTATACCCTCTCCCTGCCCCAGGGCACCGAGAAGCTCACGCTCACCGCCACTCCCTCCGACTCCAACGCCACCGTCCAGGGTGACGGGGAGCTGACGCTTCAGGAGGGGGAGAATACGCTTCCCCTGGTGGTCACCGCCGAAAACGGCGATACCAAGACCTATACCGTCACCGCCAAGGTGGCCCAGGCCCCCACGCTGTTTTTGGATTATAACGGTCAAAGGCTGGGCGTGGTGAAGGATGTGTCCCAGGTCACGCCGCCTGCAGGCTTTGCCCCTGCCGAGCCCATCACCTATAGCGGTGATACCCTCCCCATCTGGACGGATGTCTCCGGCAAGCGCACCCTGGTCTATCTTATGGACGAAAAAACCTCCGCCCAGGGCTTCTACCTCTTCTCCCAGACCACCGGCGTGCAATCCCCCTATCTGCCCATCCTCTGCGGCAGCGTTACTTATATTTACACGGATATTCCTAAGGAGCTCTCCTCCGTTCCCGGCCTTACCCCGGCCACTGTAAAGGCCTTCGGTCAGACCCTCAACGGCTGGACCTACAATGACGCCTCCCTAAAGGATTTCTGTGTGCTGTACCTCATGGATGATGCCGGGAGCTATGGCTACTATACCTACGATTCCCGAGAGGAGACCCTCCAGCGCTTCAGCGGTGCCGTCTTCACCGATGACGCAGGCCAGAGCCTGCGCGTCCCCATGCTGTATGTGTATATTGCCGGCGGTGCGGCGCTGGTGCTGCTGATTCTGCTGATCGTTTTTGCCTCGGTAGCCGGCAGCCGCGGCAGAAAGCTACGCCTTCTGCCCGATACCGGTGCGTCCCAGCCCGCGGCGGATGAAGGCACCCCGGAGGCTACTCCCGATGCCACTCCCGCGGACGATACTGCCCCCGAGCTTGAGCAGCTTCCCGTCGCCTCCCCGCAGGAAGATCCGTCCCTGTCTGCCGACGTCCCGGTGTCTCCTGCCGGCACCCCTGCCCCGGAGGCTACGCTCCCGGAGTCGGCGGCTGAAGCCTCCACCTCGGAAGCCGGGGAAGCCGGTGCTGCCCCCTCCGAGCCTGCGCCGGATGCAGCCTTGGAGAATACCCTCCGCCATCTTCCCCTGGATGAGCTGCTGCGAGACATCCATGACCTGTGATCCCTAAAAAATATCCCACGCAAGGCACAGCCTTGCGTGGGATATTTTATTTGCCGCCCCGTAATCGCTTATCCGCTCAGACCCGTGATTTACACCGGGTGTCCTCCGGGCAGCAACAAGCCTCGCAGAGTTTGCGCCCGCAGGCGCAAAAATTATGCGCGCAGTGGGCTGCGATCCCCTTGGCATAAAATTCCTGCGGAATTCTATGCCAGTCAGAACGACACCGTCTCCGGGTCCGGCTTTTGGCAGGCGCTGATGCGCTCCACATACAGCACCGGCCCCTCCCCCTGATAGGCCTCGCACTGCTCCTTTTTCACCGTGGCACGGATCTTCACCCAATCCCGGTTCTTGAAGCGGTCCATGCCCTGTCCCTTGCACACCAGAGCCAAAAATTGCATGTCGTTCTCGCAGCACACCATGGCAAAGCGGCCCGGGCAATCCACGCCCTTGAACTTCTTGGAATGGCACATCAGTGCCTTAAAGGTGACGCTGATCCCCTCGTAGCGCTCCGGATGATCCATCAGATCCACATACCAGATGCCGTAGTCCTCATCCGCCACCTCCAGGTGTCCCGAGGACAGATCAAAGGGCATCATATCCTCCGTCACATACTCCTCGCTGGTGCCGTCCTCATTTTCCAGATAAATGTCCGCCCGACGGTTGGCCATGCGCAGGTTTTTAGACCGCAGTTGCGTCCTGAGCTGCTCATTGCAGCGGTTAAAAATAAGCATGTCGGCGTTGGAGACCTTCTCCATCACCAGCTGTCCCATATTTTTCAGATATGGCTCAAAGGTCCGTGCGTCCATCAGGCAGATGATCTGATACAGAATCCAGTTTCCCGGCAGCCCGTCTCGGTACAGGGGCTCCATCATCCACATGCCGTTGTACTCGATGATGACCTGCTTGGGGCGGTACTGCTTTTCCAGCTTCTTAAAAAGCTCCGGCGTCAGCTCCGCCTGATCCTCCACCGTGTAGGTGAATACATTGAAAAGCCCGTGGGGATCGTATTCCTCCTCCCCCTCCTCACAGCAAATGAGCAGGGTCTTATCCTCGGCGGCAAAGCCGTCCTTGAGGATGCCGTTTATGAAATTCGTCTTGCCGGCATCCAGAAACCCGGCAATGAGATATACAGGAATGTCCATATTTTTTCTCCCTTACAGGCTGAACAGCTCTGCAAGCTTCCCCTCGTCCAGATTGGAGCCGATAACGCACAGCCGCCCGGTATAGTCCGCCGGGCCGAAGCGCACCTCGTGCTCCTGAGGCACATAGTCAAAGTGCAGCCATTTTCCGCCCTCGCAGGGTACGATGCCCTTGGCCCTCAGGATAGCGCCGTATTCGCCGCCGTCCAGGGCCGCAAGGATCCGGTCAATGTCCGCCTGGGTAAATGCCTTGGGTGTCTCGGCGCCCCAGCTGGTAAACACCTCGTCGGCGTGGTGGTGGTGATGGTGGTGGCAGGCACACGCCGGGTCGTCGCACTCGCCGTCATGATGGTGATGATGCTCGTGCTCCTCGTGGTCATCATGGTCATGGCAGCATGCATCGTGGTCGTGGTGATGGTGCTCGTGCTCCCCGTCCTCGTCATGGTCGTGATGGTCATGGTCATGATGATGCTCGTGATGCTCGTGCTCCTCATGGTCATCATGGTCATCATGGTCATGGTGATGATGGTGGTGCTCTTCCTCCTCGGCCTCATGCTCGGCCCGGATGCGCTCCATCAGCTCGTCCGCCAGGGACACCTTCTCCATAGCGGCCAGAATGGTCTTGCCGTCCAGCTGGTCCCAGGGAGTAGTGATGATGGCGGCATCCCGGTTCTTCTCCCGCAGCAGGGCCACGGCAGCCTCCAGCTTCTCGGGGCTGACCTTTTGGGTGCGGCTGAGAATGATGGTTCCGGCGGTCTCGATCTGGTTGTTGTAAAACTCGCCGAAGTTCTTCATGTATACCTTTACCTTAGAGGCATCCGCCACGGTGACAAAGCTGTTCAGCTTCATCTCCGGCACATCCTTCACGGTGTTCTCCACCGCCAGGATCACATCGGACAGCTTCCCCACGCCCGAGGGCTCAATGAGGATGCGATCCGGGCTGAACTGCTTCTGCACATCCACCAGCGCCCGGCCAAAGTCGCCCACCAGGGAGCAGCAGATGCACCCGGAGGACATCTCGCTGATCTGCACCCCGGCATCCTTCAAAAAACCGCCATCGATGCTGATCTCCCCGAATTCATTTTCAATGAGTACCAGCTTCTCACCCTGATAGGCCTCCGACAGCATCTTCTTAATGAGCGTGGTTTTCCCTGCGCCCAAAAAGCCGGACACAATATCAATCTTAGTCATAAATCGTGCTTCCTTTCTGACTTTTATATGTAAAAATATAATGTATAAACGAATTTCAATAGGTCATCCGCACCTCTTGTTGCGCAAATGCCTCCGGCGGGGCACCTTCTGTCACCAGCGACAGAAGGTGTCCAAAGAACACCGCCAAAATCAATGTTTTTGGATTCCTTACGCGGGCGTGGTGCGGAATATATCGGGGCCTTTCGGCCCTGCGAATAAAACAGTTCAGATCCGTTTCGTGCTTTCGCATTGTCTCCAGCTCTATCCGCCGCGACGCGCTCCACGCTTGTGCTGCCCGTCCTAACAGGGCGTCCCTCTGCGTCTGCCGCGCGGCGCGATGTGGGGAGCGAATCGAGCGCCGCCGGTGGCGGATGAAGCGAGATGAGCGAGTGGCCGCGGTCAAAATTTTAAGCGTTCGCCGTAAGGCAGCGCAAAAATTTTGGGCACCGCAACAGGGTCATCGCGCCCTACGAATTTCTATCGCTAAACGGTGCGTAGGGGACGATGCCTACATCGTCCCGCCCCCACCGCACTTCTTGTGCCATGGCGTGCTTCTTATCCTATTTATCTTATCCCATTTTTTAAAAAATGCAAGGCTTCCCTTGTGAATTTTTTGTGATTACACCCACATCTTCTTTTTTCCTGTTGCCAAACGCCCCAACTTGTAGTAAAATGAATCTATTGACAGTCCTCCGTGTGAAGCTGCGGAGCCGGTCTTGCGCAATGGATACCCACGAATCATGTCAGGCGGGGAACCGAGCAGCATTAAGAGGGATCATCCATGTGCCGCAAGGGCGCCGGCTCTGTGGCTTCATGGGGAGGACTATCCTTTTTAGTGAAAATTCCAAATCAAGTTTTTGCTAAAAGGTTTGTTTTTTCGCGCCTGCGGACGCGAGCTCCGCGATGCTTTTATTAAGGGAGGCAGGTCCATGTATCAGGCACTCTATCGCAAGTGGCGGCCCATCACCTTTTCCCAGGTGGTCGGTCAGCAGCACATCACCGATACCCTCCAGCGCCAGGTGGCTGAGGGCCGCACCGGCCACGCCTACCTTTTCACCGGCACCCGGGGTACCGGCAAGACCACCTGCGCCCGGATCCTGGCCAAGGCCATCAACTGCCTGCACCCTGTGGACGGCGCTCCCTGCAACCAATGCGAGTCCTGCCGGGGCATTGATGCGGGCAAGCTCCTGGACATCACCGAGCTGGATGCCGCCAGCAACAATGGTGTGGACAATGTTCGGGCCCTTCGGGAGGAGGCGGTGTATACCCCTTCGGTGCTGAAAAAGCGCGTTTACATTATCGACGAGGTGCATATGCTCTCCACCCCGGCCTTCAACGCCCTGCTGAAAATTTTGGAGGAGCCGCCGGAGCATCTGGTGTTCATCCTGGCCACCACGGAGCTGCACAAGGTCCCGGCCACCATCCTCTCCCGCTGTCAGCGCTTTTCCTTTAAGCGGATCCTCCCTCAGGACATCGCCCGGCAGCTGCTCTATATCGCCGGGGAGGAGCGCATCGACCTCTCCCCCGATGGAGCGGACATTTTGGCCCGGATGGCAAACGGCGCCATGCGGGATGCCCTGAGTCTGCTGGACCAGTGCCGCAGCTTTGAGGGTACGCTGAACAGTGCTGCGATCCTGGAGCTTTTGGGGCTGGCAGGCGGCGTGCAAACCGCTCAGCTCATGGAGTTTATTCTCCGGCGCAGCACCCAGGATGCGCTGCTGCATTTTGACAGGCTCTATCGGGATGGTAAGGATATTGCGGCCCTTTTGCGGGAGCTTTCGGATCTGTGCCGGGATCTGCTGATTCGTCGCACCGCGCCCCAGGGGGGTGCAGCCCTGCTGACGGGGCTGTATGACGAAAACACCCTGGCCGCTCTGGGTGAATTAGCCAGCGGCCATCGGCTTATATATCTGCTTGATGTGCTGGGGCAGACCCAAGCCGCCCTCAACGGCAGCGGCAGTCTCCGCACGGAGGCAGAGCTTTGCCTTATGAAGCTGTGCGATGAGAGCCGCCCTCACCGCCCGCCTGGAGCAGCTGGAAAAGGCGGCCGCCAAGGGTCTTGCGGTCCCGATCTCCACTGCCCCTGCGGCACCGGCTGCATCGCAGACCCAGGCCCCTCCCCCGGCCCCCGCAGCACCGACCCGGACGGAGTCCCCTGCCCCAACAGCTCCTGCCTCTCCCAAACCGGAGCCCAAGGCTGATCCCGCTCCCCAGGCACAAGCCCCAAAGCCGGAGCCGATCACACCCGTCCCTCAGCCGGAGACCTCCCCCACAGGGGGCGACAGCGGCATTTGGGATCGGCTGAAGGAGCATTACAAGGCTGCCCTGCGGGTGGATAAACGCGTGTTTCTCAATGGCGCCTCCGGTACGCTGTCAGACGGCGTGCTGACCGTTGTCTGCCGAGACGAGATGGTAAAAAATTACCTGGATTGTCCGGAGGTCAATGAGGTTCTCTGTCGCGTCACCGAAAAAGAAGCCGGCTGTCCGGTGCGTCTGGTTTTTACCCTGGGAGCCGTGCAGAAATCAGAAAAGCATCATAGTACGCCATCTGCACCTAAGCAGAAAAATACTACACCGCCTGCCCCCGAAGGTATATCGAAGCAGGCACAGCCGCATCCGGAGCAGATCCCTCCCTGGGAATCGGCCCCTGCTGGTACAGACCGCATGAACGAATTGCTGGTTGAAGGCGACCGGCTGGACAATTTTAACATCAAATAAGGAGCGTAGCAAAATGGCAAAAGGTTACAGCGCAAGAGGCGGATTCACCGGCGGCGCCGGCATGATGCGCCAGCAGCAGCAAATGCAGCAAAAGATTTTGAAGATGCAGCAGGAAATGGAAAAGGCTCAGGCCGATGTGGAAAACGCCACCTTCTCTGCCACCGCAGGCGGCGGTGTTGTGAAGGCCACGGTCAGCGGCAAGCGCCAGCTTACAGAGTTGACCATCCAGCCGGAGGCAGTGGACCCCGAGGACGTGGAAATGCTTCAGGACCTGGTGATCTCCGCCGTGAACGAGGCCATGCGCCAGGCAGAGGACGCCATGGAGAGCAGCATGCAGAGCCTTACCGGTGGACTGAACATCCCCGGCTTCGGCCTGTAAATCCCAAAACACAAGGATTCCCGCAGCGGCTTATGCGCTGCGGGAATTGCTTTGATTCGGAAAAGGCTTTTCGCCCCTATTGCCTAAGCTATTGAAGCTTTATGAACGCTTCAATAGCTGCCGATTTTAACAGCGGGGGACATCCTTCTTTATTTTCCCTCACGCTTCCTTATCGGTGATGTAATGTTACCGCCTTATCGACATTCTAAATCCCCGCTGCGCTTACACGCAGCGGGGATTTTACCTTTCTCATGAATAGGTGCGCACAACGGCGGCCACCTTGCCCAAAATGGAGGCATGGCGTCCGTCAATAGGGCTGTACGCTTCATTTTCCGGCAAAAGCCAAACCTCTCCATTTCTGCGGGAAAGACGTTTCACCGTAGCCTCATCCTCCAGCAGGGCCACCACGATCTCGCCGTTATGGGCTGTGGGCTGCTGATGCACTACCACCAGGTCCCCGGGCAGAATTCCGGCATTCAGCATCGACTCGCCCCGGACTCGCAGGGCAAAATACTCTCCGTCCCGCCCCTGGGTGTCAAAGGGAATATAATCGTCTATATGCTCCTGGGCCAAAATCGGCGTGCCGGCGGCCACATCCCCCAGCACCGGCACACGACCGGCCGGAGCCTCCGGCTCCCGGGATGCTGCAGCTATAGCAGCCGGGCTTTCCCGCTCCGTCAGTGTCAGGGCGCGGCCCTTGCGGCCGCTCTTTGTAATGTAGCCCAGCTCCTCCAGGTGCTTAATATGAAAATGAACCGTTGACGGCGACTTCAGCCCCACGGCCTCCCCGATCTCCCGGACAGAGGGCGGGTAGCCCTGGGTGCGGACAGCATTGGCAATATAGTCATAGATCTTCTGCTGCATGGCGGTGAGCTTTTGCATAAAATCCCCTCCTGCATTTTTCTTATTTTTATTATAACACAAGCTTTCGTGTATTGCAACAACTGTTCGAGTATTTTTTTTGTTTTCTTTTTGCATTTCTACTTGCATTTTGTGTATGAATATGGTATCATGAACATTACTTGATGGATATTATGCCTATGAGCATCCGATAAATTGGAGGGAAAAATATTATGTTGATTGCTATTACCGTCGTGCAGCTGTTGGCCGCTTTGGTTCTTATTCTGATCGTTCTGTTCCAATCCGGCAAGAGCCAGGGCCTGTCCGGCGCCATCGGCGGCATTGCGGATTCCTACATGTCTAAGGGAAAGGCCCGGACCATTGACGCCAAGTTGGCCAAGGCCACCAAGTGGGTCGGCGCCGTTTTCATTGTTCTGACCCTGGTGCTGGATTGCATGGTTGCTGCCGGTATGTGATCGGAGCAATACAGCTTGTGAAGTGAATAGAAATCCGCCCGAAGCATACCTGCTTCGGGCGGATTTTTATATCAGAGAAGCGTCCGTGGGGATACCATACTCTGCCCTATCAGCTTCCTCGATGGGATACAGGTTGCCAATGGTAATACGGTCGCCGGCGGTAGAGCCATAGATGAGGAGGTCCTGCCACTGTGTGCCGGGGGAATAGGTTTGGAAATCTATATAGCCGTCAGCCACCTCGTCAGCGGGGTAGCCGGAGTCCTCTGTTCCGTCTGACAGCAGGACAAAGCCGCTTTCCAGCAGGTCTATGGCGAGATCACTGTCGCTGGCGTTATAAAACAGGTACACCTGACCGTCCTCGTCAGCGAGATAGCCCAAAAATTGAATGGTCAGGTCATCGTTGATGTCAATTGTGTCGCCGCAATCGGCATCGATGTCACGATAATTGGAGTCCCAATCGTCGTTGCTGTCGGACCAGCCGCCGTTATTCAAATCGCTGTTGCCATGGATTATGTTATCCAGCTGGCCGCTGGTCTTTATCGCCAAAAGGATAATTATCAGCGCAAAGGCAATCAGCGTGGTCGCTGTGCCTCTATTTCGCTTTTTCCCCTTGGCGGAGTAGATTTTAAAGGGCATCTGAAAGCTTTTCACCACCCGCTCACTGCCCTGAGCAGTGGGTGCAGCCGCTTTCTTTCGGGGCTTGCGGGTCTGCTCCTCGAAGCATACCTTTTCCTCATAGCATACCTTACCGGGGCGGAGCCGGGTCTGTGTACGTCCCTCCCCGTGGTGTACGGAGCCATCGGCGCCCACCCATTCCCGTCGAGGCGGGCGGTTATAGGCACCGCAGCGGGGGCAGCAGCCCTCCTGCCGGTAATCATAGCGTCTGCCGCAGGCGGCGCAGCGTATGGTCTGCATCTGTCATATCCTCCCCTTCTGTTTATTTCTCTATTATACAGGCCACAGGGCGGGTTTTACCACCTACCTCAGGTTGCACGGTCTGTTTTTTTGGAAACCTCAGCTTTACACGACCAGTATAACATCCCGTATCCCTCCACGCAAGCCCCGATGGGGTGGTAAACACAGCCGAAAAAAAGCCCTTTGCTATGACGTGGACATCATAGCAAAGGGCTTTTTTGTAACTGTCAATAAATCCTTCGGATTTTTTCGACAAGAGGCTCGCAGTTTGCGGGCGGCAAACTCTGCGAGGCTCTTTTTATAAATTTGCGCTTACTTGACCAGCTCGATGATGGCGGTCTCGGCAGCATCACCGCGGCGGACGCCGGTGCGGACGATGCGGGTATAGCCGCCGTTGCGCTCTGCATACTCAGGAGCGATCTCCTTGAACAGCTTGTGCGCCACATCCTCTCTGGTGATGAAGCTCAAAGCCTGGCGATAGGCTGCCAGATCACCCTTCTTGCCCAGGGTAATCATCTTTTCAGCCAGGGGCTTAATCTCCTTGGCACGGGTGATGGTGGTTTCCATACGGCCGTTATCCAGGAAATCGGTGACCTGCTGACGGAGCATCGCCATGCGCTGATCGGTAGTCTTACCGAGCTTACGAGTTCCGGGCATTTCTGTTTCCTCCTTGTAAGGATCTTACTGCGCGGGGCCGCGCAGGTTAGTTGTTTTCTTCGCCGGCCAGATGCAGACCCATCATGGCCAGTTTGTTGATGACTTCCTCCAGAGACTTGCGTCCCAGGTTGCGAACCTTCATCATTTCGTCTTCCGTCTTGGAGATTAGATCCTCCACAGTGTTGATGTTGGCACGCTTGAGGCAGTTGAAGCTGCGCACAGACAGATCCAGCTCCTCAATGGTCATCTGCAGCTGCTTGCTCTGATCGTCACCGGCCTTCTCCACGATGACGGGCTCACCGCCCACATTGTCGGACAAATCAGTGAACAGAGCAAAGTGGTCGCAGAGGATCTTGGCACCCAGGGACACAGCATCCCGGGCGGAGATGGTGGAATCCGTCCACACCTCCAGCGTCAGCTTGTCAAAATCGCTCATGTTGCCGACACGGGTCTTTTCCACCGTGTAGTTGACCTTATACACGGGGGTATAGATAGAGTCGATGGGGATGACGCCGATGACGCCGGGGCGCATGGCCTTGTTCCGGTCAGCGGACACATAGCCGCGGCCGTGGCTCAATGTCACCTCCATGCTCAGGGTGGCGCCCACATCCAGAGTCGCAATATGCAGCTCGGGATTTAGGATTTCCACCTCGCCATCGGGCTTAATGTCGCCGGCAGTAACCTCGCAGGGGCCGGCAGCCTCGATGAAGACGGTCTTGGCACCCTCGCAGTGCAGCTTGGTCAGCAGATTCTTCATGTTCAGCACGATCTCCGTGACATCCTCCTTAACGCCGGGGATGGTGGAAAACTCGTGCTGGACACCGGCAATCTTGATGCTGGTGGCTGCAGTGCCGGGCAGAGAGGAGAGCAGGATGCGACGCAGGGCATTGCCCAGTGTCGTTCCGTAGCCGCGCTCCAGGGGTTCGATCACATACTTTCCATAGGAAGCATCGCCAGGTGTTTCAATACACTCGATCTGAGGCTTCTCAATTTCGATCATGCAGTACCCTCCTTCATTTCAGTTGGGCGGAGTTTATGCTCCGCACCGTATTCGATTCCAGTGCAGTTTGAGGGTCTCGACCCTATTACTTGGAGTACAGCTCGACGATGAGGTGTTCCTCAATGGGCATATCAATGTCATCACGAGCGGGCATTCTGGTCACGGTGCCCTTCAGCGCATTCTTGTCACGCTCCAGCCAAGTGGGAACGGTGACCAGAGGAGCATCCTCTGCTGTGAAGCGCTTGAAGGCGGCGGAGGAGCGGCTGCTCTCCTTGACCTCGATCACATCGCCCACGCGCACCAGGTAGGAAGGAATGTTGACCTTCTTGCCGTTGACGGTGAAATGGGCGTGGTTCACTAGCTGACGAGCCTCCCGGCGGGTCATGGCAAAGCCCAGACGATAGATCACATTGTCCAGCCGACGCTCAACCAGGGTCAGCAGGTTCTCGCCGGTCTTGCCGGACATAGCGGAAGCCTTCTCATAATACATACGGAACTGCTTCTCCAGGATGCCGTAGACGAACTTCACCTTCTGCTTCTCATTGAGCTGGATGGCATACTCGCTCTTCTTCTTTCTCATCTGGCCGCCGGGGTTGCGCTTGGTCTCCTTCTTGGCGTAACCCATGACAGCAGGAGAGATACCCAGCGCCTTGCAACGCTTGGCGATAGGCTGCATATTCTTAGCCATAATCTATTTATCCTCCTTGTTCCGATTACACGCGACGACGCTTGGGGGGGCGGCAGCCATTGTGGGGAATGGGCGTGACATCCTTGATCATGGTCACTTCCAGACCCACGGCCTGCAGCGCACGGATGGCAGCCTCACGGCCCTGGCCGGGACCCTTGACGAAGACCTCAACGGTCTTCAGGCCGTGCTCCATGGCGGCCTTGGCGGCAGTCTCGGCTGCGCTCTGGGCGGCGAAGGGAGTGGACTTCTTGCTGCCGCGGAAACCCAGGCCACCGGAGGAGGCCCAGGACAGGGCATTGCCCTGTGCATCGGTAACGGTTACCATAGTGTTGTTGAAGGAAGAACGGATATGGACCTGGCCCTTTTCAATGTTCTTCTTTTCACGGCGGCGGCGGATAACCTTCTTGCCGGTCTTAGCATTAGCCATATTCTATCTTCCCTCCTTACTTCTTCTTGTTAGCAATGGTCTTCTTGGGACCCTTGCGGGTACGGGCGTTGGTCTTGCTGCGCTGACCGCGGACGGGCAGACCACGGCGATGACGCATGCCGCGATAGCAGCCGATCTCGGTCAGACGCTTGATGTCCAGTGCCACCTGACGGCGCAGATCGCCTTCCACGGTGTAGCTCTGGTCGATGACCTCACGGAGCTTGGCCTCGTCGGCCTCCGTCAGATCCTTCACGCGGGTGTCGGGGTTGATGCCTGTTTGCGCCAGGATGTCCTGGGCGCTCTTTCTGCCAATACCATAGATATAGGTCAAACCGATCTCGATTCGCTTATCCTTGGGCAGGTCAATACCGGCAATACGTGCCATACTCTTAAAGCACCTCCAATTTCATCTTAGCCCTGTCTCTGCTTATGCTTGGGATTCTCGCAAATGACCATAACACGGCCCTTGCGGCGAATCACTTTGCACTTCTCGCACATGGGCTTCACGGACGGTCTTACTTTCATTTTGATAAACCTCCTACTTACTACGCCAGGTAATCCGGCCCCGGGTCAGATCATACGGCGACATTTCCACTGTCACCTTGTCACCGGGCAGAATCCTGATGAAATTCATTCTGAGCTTTCCGGAAATATGCGCTAATATGGTGTGTCCATTTCCAATGTCTACCTGGAATGTGGTGTTGGGCAGGGATTCAACCACTACGCCTTCCACTTCGATCATATCGGATTTTGCCAAGCTATAATCCCTCCTGGTCTTGATTACCGCCGCCTGTACAGGCAGCTAAGGCTTTACGAAGCTCACTATTTGTGATTTTTTCGCTGCTCCTGATCTTCTCGGCAACGACGCTGTGACTCTCCCCCACAAGGGTTACATGCTTGCACTTTTTCCTCTTGGGGTTTTCCACCCGGCGGCGCTTACCGTCTGCCAGCAGAAGGAACTCCTCCTGTATATCCAGCACGAAGAAGAGGTCTCCTTCGTCCCGGCCGGCAGTGGATTTTACGATGTTGGATTTGACAATGTCCATAGCTTACACCAATGACTCTGCGGGATCCGTCAGAAGCTCCGGGTCGCCGGCTGTGATCAGGATGGTGTTTTCATAGTGGGCGGCATATTTGCCATCGGCGGTTTTCACCGTCCAGCCATCGCTCATCTGCTTGATGGCGGCGGTGCCTGCGTTGACCATGGGTTCTACGGCCAAGGTCATGCCCCGCAGAAGGCGGGGGCCGTGACCGGGCTTGCCGTAATTGGGCACCTCAGGCGCTTCGTGCATATTCCGGCCAATACCGTGGCCCACATATTCGCGCACCACGGAATAGCCGTTTGCCTCCACAAAGGTCTGCACTGCGTGGGATATATCCGACAGGCGGTAGCCCTCCCGGGCGAACTTCAGACCCTCAAAGAAGGAATCCTGGGTCACACGGATGAGGCGCAGGGCTTCGTCGGACACCTGGCCGCAGGGGTAGGTGCCGGCGCAATCGCCATGGTAGCCGCCGATGTATGCACCCACATCCACGCTGACGATGTCACCCTCGCGCAGCACCCGTTTGCCGGGGATACCGTGGATGATCTCATCGTTGACGCTGATGCATACACTGGCCGGATAACCGTTGTAGTGCAGGAAGGAGGGGGTAGCCCCCTGCTCCCGAATAAAGTGGAACACTGCCTTGTCAATTTGTTGGGTTGTTACGCCGGGCTTTACCATTTCCCGGGCCAGGGCCCGGGCAGCCGCGGTAATTTTTCCCGCCAGGCGCATCGCTTCGATCTCGTGAGCTGACTTTAGGGTGATCATAGCTTATCTCCCCAGTGCTTCCAAGATCGCCTGCGTCGTTCCGGCCACGGTGGGCTGGTCCTCCACAGTTTTCAGAATCCCCCGGGCCTCGTAGAAACCCTTGAGCGGTTCTGTTTCTTTATGATAAACCGCCAGGCGGTCACGGACCGTCTCGGGGTTATCATCCTTACGCTGCACGAGCTTGCCGCCGCACACATCGCACACACCCTCTTTTTTGGGGGGGATGTTCACAATGTGATAGCTGGCGCCGCAGTTCTCGCAGACCCGTCTGCCGCCCATGCGGGCGACGATCTTTTCATCGGGGATTTCGATGGCGACCACAGCATCGAAGCTGATACCGGCCTGCTCCATGGCCTCGGCCTGGGCGATGGTGCGGGGCACGCCGTCCAGAATATAGCCATTGGCGCAATCGGCCTCCTGCAGGCGCTCATTGATGATGCCGATGATAACCTCATCCGGCACCAGCTTGCCTGCGTCCATGTACTCCTTGGCCTTCAGGCCGGTGGGAGTACCGTTTTTCACGGCTGCACGCAGAATGTTACCCGTAGAGATGGTAGGGATATTCAGCTTGACCTTGAGAATGTCAGCCTGGGTCCCCTTACCGGCACCCGGGGCACCTAAAAGGATCAGTTTCATAAAAACACCTCTTATTCCAGGAAGCCCTTATACTGACGCATCAGCATCTGGGACTCCAGAGCCTGTACGGTCTCCAATGCAACACCCACCACGATGATGACGGAGGTGCCGCCGATGGACAGGGCGGCATTGTTGACAGCCTTGCCGATGATGAGGGGCAGGATGGCCACAATGCCCAGATAGATGGCGCCAAACAGCGTGACCTTATTGAGGACCTTCTTGATGAAGTCCGCGGTGGGCTTACCGGGGCGGAAGCCGGGGATGAAGCCGCCGTTCTTCTTCAGGTTGTTGGAGATCTCAATGGGGTTGAACTGAATGGTGGAATAGAAATAGCTGAAGCCGATGATCATCAGGAAGTAGAAGATCATATACAGCACCGATTTGGTGTCGATGGCGTTCAGGAAGCCGTACCAGAAGGTTCCCTCAGCCGGCTGCTTGCAAAAAGCAGCGATGGTGGAGGGGATCATGGCGATGGACTGGGCAAAGATGATGGGCAGAACGCCGGACATATTCACCTTCATGGGGAGGGTGGATGCCTGGCCGCCATACATTTTGCGGCCCACCTGACGCTTGGCATACTGCACCGGGATGCGGCGCTCGGCGCCGTTGACCCAGGTGATCAGCACGATCAGCAGCAGGATGCCCACGATGACCAGCAGGACCATCCACCATTTCAGGGAACCGGCCCGCATACCCCCGACCATCTGGGACGCCATGGTGGGAACGCGGGACAGGATGCCCGCGAACAGGATGATGGAGATGCCGTTGCCGATACCGAACTCGGTGATCTGCTCGCCCATCCACAT
>ERZ791915.312-NODE-312-length-55707-cov-32.780942_pt1 | contig 55707 bp, 61 predicted proteins | sample MGYA00510139_ERZ791915 | MGnify/ENA primary metagenome ERZ791915 (study PRJEB30046, sample SAMN00792117) | human gut metagenome | study: EMG produced TPA metagenomics assembly of the A metagenome-wide association study of gut microbiota in type 2... | reverse complement strand
TTTTACCGAAATAAACAATAGCAAAAGGGGCTATCTTTTTGGACAGCCTCTTTCTATTACGGGATAATGTTTAACTTGTCCAACTTTTTGGGGTCACTTCATTTCCTGAAGCATCATAATAATAGCGAATTTTAGTTTGTGCCTGTAAAATTCCTACAAGACAACAGAGGAGACATAAAGAATATAGTTTTTTCATGACCGAATAAGATAGTTTGGTAACTGTTTCATATCTCAAATTTAGAAGATATAGTATTAAAAAACAGAGATAATATTTATTACATTTTTATTAAAATAGATGTAAAAAGGAAAATCTCTATAAAATAAATATCCTGTTCGGCCTTTATTTACACATATAAGACTGAACAGGATACTTTTCTCCCCAAATAGGAACAAAAAATAATCAAATTTTACCAATATTCCCTGTTTCAATAAAACATATAAAAAGATATTCGCAAATGTTTCTTATTCATTTTCAAAAAAATAATCGGCATTTTGTTTCTTAAAAATTCCGTCCCACTAAATAAAAACAGAATACCCTCGAATCTTCATATTTCGAAGGTATTCTGTTTTATATCAATTATCGTATCCCGGTAAATGAAAGGTAAATTATTTCTTCAGCAAAGCTTTCACCTGTTTCAAAACATTTTCGGTCGTAAATCCGAGTTTCTCATCAAGTACCTGATAAGGAGCAGAATGTCCGAAATGTTCGAGTCCCCAAACGACCCCGTTCTTTCCTACCAAACGAGCTAAAGTCGAAGGCAAACCGGCCGTCAGCCCGAATACCGGAAGGTTTGAAGGAATTACAGATTCCTGATATTCTTTCGACTGATTGAAGAAAAGTCCTTCGGATGGAGCAGAAACTACTTGAACTTTTATTCCTGCTTCATTCAACAACGGAGCAGCTTCTGCAAGAGTAGAAACCTCCGATCCGTTAGCAACCAATACGACATCCGGATTTTCATTCTTAATCACGACATAAGCTCCTTTCGCTGCTTGCAAAGCTTCTTCGAAACGATCTCCCGAAGCAGCCGGCAGGTCTTTGATATTCTGACGGGAAAGAATCAAAGCGGTAGGGGTTTCGGTATTTTCCATTGCCAATTTCCATGCCACACTGGTTTCCGGACCATCGGCAGGACGCAATACCAACATACTGTTTTTACCATGATGATTTTTAAGCTGTTCCAATAAACGAATCTGAGCTTCCTGTTCTACCGGTTGATGTGTAGGACCATCTTCTCCTACACGGAATGCATCATGTGTCCAGATATATTTTACAGGGACTTCCATCAGTGCTGCCATACGCGCTGCGGGTTTCATATAATCAGAAAATACGAAGAACGTTCCGCATGCTCCTATAACACCGCCATGCAGCATCATCCCATTCATAATGGCAGCCATAGTAAGTTCGCTCACTCCAGCCTGTAAAAAAGCTCCGGTAAAGTCCCCACTCTTGAAAGCATGCGTCTTTTTCAAAAATCCGTCAGTCTTATCTGAATTAGCTAAATCGGCAGATGAAACAATCATATTCTCGATCTGCTCCGCAAAAACAGCCAATACATTTGCCGATGCAGCACGAGTAGCAATTCCCGGTTTCTGGGCAATAGCTTTATAATCGATTTCAGGAGCTTTTCCGGAAAAGAACTGATGTAATTTTACTGCGAGCTCAGGGTTTTCTTTCTCCCAAGCTGCTTGTTTTGCTTTACGATCAGCCGCAACTTTCAACAATTCGGCTTTACGGTCGGCATACAATTTTTCCACTTCTGGAAAGATAGCGAACGGCTCGTCCGGATTTCCCCCCAAATGAGCAATGGTCTTTGCAAAAGAAGCACCGGCAGCACTCAAGGGTTGCCCATGCGTAGAACATTTCCCTTCATAAGATTGTCCTTCTTCGGTCACAACACCCTTACCCATAATCGTTTTACCGATGATCAAAGTCGGACGGCTCTGCTCCTGCCCGGCCTCGATAAGAGCACCTCTGATTGCATCTGCATCATTACCGTCTATTTCAAGGACATTCCATCCCCATGCCCGGTACTTGGCGGCAGTATCTTCCTTAGTTACGGCATCAGTATCGGTAGATAATTGTATGTCATTACTGTCATAGAACATGATCAGATTGTTCAAACCTAAATAACCGGCAATGCGTCCAGCCCCTTGAGAAATCTCTTCCTGAATACCTCCGTCCGAAATAAATGCATACGTTTTATGAGCCATCCAATCACCGAAACGGGCAACTAAAAAACGTTCGGCTATTGCCGCCCCGACTGCCATCGCATGACCTTGTCCCAAAGGACCTGAAGTATTCTCGATACCTCTCATCACATCGACTTCGGGATGTCCCGGTGTAGGACTTCCCCACTGACGGAATTGTTTCAGTTCATCAAGCGTAAATTTTCCGGTTAATGCCAATACTGAATAAAGCATCGGAGACATGTGGCCGGGATCAAGAAAAAAGCGGTCACGATTAATCCATTTAGGATCAGAAGGATCATACACTAAAAATTCGGCAAAAAGGGTGTTTACGAAATCAGCACCCCCCATCGCTCCACCGGGATGACCCGACTTCGCTTTTTCAACCATCGATGCAGCCAAGATACGGATATTATCAGCTGCTTTGTTAAGTACAGACGTATTTGTCATGGGATAATGTATTTTTTACAAAGATAAGGATTATTCTCTATTAAAAAAAGAGTTCTCCAAAGGTTAAAAACCGAAATGAAAAGCCTATAAAAAAGTATTTGTAATCTGCCAAAAGTACTTACTGTATTTATAACAATTATATAATTTCACATAGTCTATTTACTAAATAGATATAAAAGCAATATCTTATTGTAGATATAGATACTGACTTATGGGTAAAGTATTATATCTGACATTTTTATATCGTAAATAAAGATTAAATTCCATATACTATTCAATCTCTTCCAACAGTTTCCAACCCCGTTCAAGGGAAAATAAATAAGACTTGTAACGGCACTTTTGATAATATCTCATCAACCACGGAATAGCTAAAAAAAGGACTATAAAAAAGACTAAGATATAACTCATTTCTTTTAATTCATCAAATTGGTTCAAATACATAATAATAAATCTAATCGCCATACCGTAAAAAAACACTAAACAAATAATAAAATCAAAATGCATCTTCCGTTCTAACTGCTTTTTAAGGATTATTCCCGACTCTTTAACAGAACATAAATCTGCAGATTTTATAAACAGTCGATACCCCCAAATAACAGAAAAGAGTATAAATAATAAAAAAATATTTACGACCCACAAAGGGAAAGACGCCCTTCCCATTAAAACTGAATGCCAAATATTACTTGTTACCGATAAAATAAAAAAGAAAGCAAATAAACATATCAGACTTTTCTGACGGTGTAAAACACGAGAAATTACAACAGAATGCTTTTTATGTATTATTTCCTTGATATCAATAGATTTACATTCCATTCCAGTATGCATCTCTTTCCAAATTTTTTTCAAATCATTGTCTTCCATTTTGTATTCGTTTAATAAGTTGTTTTTTGATTCTATTAATTTTCACTCCAACATTCGTATCGGAAATTCCTATAATAGCAGAGATTTCTTTGTATTCATAACCTTCGAGATAAAGAATTATAATTGCTTTTTCTACATCTGGCAACTGATTAATGGCTTGATATAATCTTTCTCTTTCGTCTACCACATAATTTTCTTCCAAACAACTATCACATATACTGTCTTCCTGTGCCGACAATCCTTTACAAACAGGCAGTATCGATTCTTTCCGTACAAGATCAATGGCTGCATTTAAAGCAACCCGATACAACCAAGTCGAGAAAGCACACTTTTGTTTGAACTTCGGATATGCTTTCCATAATCGAATCAATATCTCCTGATAATAATCCTCACGGTACGGATGCTGATAAAAATAAATATTGCATATTCTCTGCAAAATTCCTTGATTCTGGTTAATCAGCTTTACGAAGTCCTCTTCCATTTTTTCCATTTTTTAAGATGTTTTGAAAAGTTAGTCGTATTGCAGTCATCAATTCTTACAAAAAAAAACAGATCGTCTTATAAAAGTATGGTTATATACTTATAGATAAAATTTAAACAAAACTCTAAGAGCCTATCTGAATTTCACTCGGGTCAGGGTTGAGAATTTCTTGCAAGTATGTTTTTATGAGGAGGATAGCGAGTATCTGACGAGAGAAAACGGGGAAAAAGACCGAAAGAAAACGCAAAGATGACCTGATAATATTTTTTGTCGGAAAATTGAGATAGGCTCTTAAACAACAGATTCTGATATTTCACCAAAAAACCTGTTTTCCATTTTCAATCGTGAAAATTCTTTCCTCGATCCCCCTCGTGTGGTTTTTAAGCCAATACAATGCACCGGAAGGTACATTATCATAATTAAGGAAATAATCATTACTTATTTTCTTTCCTAACGAAACCCACCCATCTCTACCTCTATATAAAAGCTCATATAAATTACCCGGAACAATATAATTATCGTCATTTCTCGGCATAACCTTTATTTTAGAAACGTTCGGCAATTTATCCATATCCAATATAATCGGAGATTCAATAACACTAAATGTCAACGGCTTATTATCGAAAATTTTAACGGCTTCAGATTTATCCGAACCAATCACAGACTCTACCAAACTTGATATCAAATTATTATTTTGATCATAAAAGTATATTTCAGCAATTTGAGGCTTTTCTTTAATCATATCTGACGTTATTTTCAAATAACGATATTTTTTGGACGATGTCAAAACTATCTCTTGTAAAAAATCATTTTCAATACGACCTATTCGAAACGCTTCCGTTTTTCTGAAATCATAAAAATCGGATCTTTCAATCCTCAGATTTTTCAACGCATTATTCAAGCCGTACGCCATCGGATTGACTGGATATTTTCGAGTAAGACGCACTTTTATAGGCCGTTGTCTATCCGGTATCAACTTATGGATGGTTTTCGTCGTTGTAGCAATAAACGGGTAACCTCCGGAAACCTCCTCTTTCCCATTATAAAATACAGGTAAATATACACATTTCATACCCATCTTCTTAAAAGAGACCTCGTCATTATCAACCACCCTGCTCCATGCCACAGGCTCCCATACCCCCATATTAAAAACGGATAAATAAGCATATTCGGGTTTACGATCCGCTTGAAGCATCAAATCGATATCAACTGTCTTGCAATACAATTCCGTCACATCTTTAATGAACGGTGTTTTAAAAAGTGCCGGAACAGAATCTTCCCTACTACTTTCCGGAAACGGATTCCGAGAGTAGGTCTTTCTATAAACTTTTGCATAATGATCAATATAATTTTCAGAAAAAGTTTTCTTCACCAGACACGGATCCTCTATTATGTTCCAAAAATGCTTTCCATTTCTGGATGGCCAGCAGGGTGTAAAATCTATGGCAGCCGGAACACAGGATAGTCGACTCTCACTCAATACCTTGTAGCTGTCCCATATACAATCGGCAACATAATGTTCTCCAACGGGAGACGTCAATTCAAACTCTCTGCCACATTGAGGCAATAATCTCCAGATATAATTATACAAAAATTCATCAACGGTTATATTGTAATCCTCAAATTGCTGCGAGAACGAATCTATCGGAAAATAATAATAATGTTCCATCAGTTTTGTCAAAGGCTCTCCATCCAACCTATACGGCAAAATATACTCGCAAAATGTTTCAAAAGAAATATCTTTACCCCATGGTACTTTTTCCCAAATATGGAACATATTCTCTATATGATTTATCAGAAAATCCGATTTAATGACCTTCACATCCTCTACTTTTTTTACTCCGGACAGATCAACATAGTATTGCGGTAAATTATACAATATATTCTTCAGATAGAAAGGTATCGCTTTATTTTTCAAATCAACTTGCAAATAATAGTCTACTATACACGAATCGACGACAGAACAATGTCCGGGCATATTTTCTATCAAAAAAAGAGCTGCTTTCAACTTCAACGAATCAGAAGTATCTTGAGAAAAATGGCGGATAACTTTTTCTAATTCAATCCGGTTATCTCCGCTCAATCGTAAAGCCTTATCGAGTTCCGAATGACCGTTACACGACGCCAAAACAAGTAAAAAAGATAAGAAAAATATACCCGATCTCATATTTATATCACAACTTTCAATCTGATTTTTAATCCTTATCAAACGTAAACCCGCTTAAGGAACAAGCGGTTGCTCTTTACCATCCCAAATATTCCGGTTTCCGGTGAAATCAAGAATCATATAATCCTGTGGCTGATACTTTATCTCCTTTATTTTTTTTATATGCCCTGTTTCATCAACCTGATAACGAGTATCGATACGCTGTGCATTCATTTTAGCCAAAGGAGCTGTATCTTCAAATTTTATGGGAACAGTCGAGGTCGGCTTTATCTGATAAACCGTAACCCCCATATCCGCATCGATTTTCCACTGTTTTATAAGCGCTCCCACTCCGGTATTTGTAGATCCCAATACCGAAACTTCAAGACAATCTATAAATTCCCCATCTGGGGTAGCCGTAATCAGATACTTTCGAATATAATCCATGATTCCCAAATCTATAACTCCAATAAGATATTGACCATTAGTCGGGGAAAATCGGCGGAATATAGAACAATCTCCATCTTCTGCTAATGGCACAGAAATAGTCAATCCGTAATCAATCCAATATGACATGTCCAGTTTGTTTCCCCATGTCTTATATGGGAAATATATCGATGCATACGGTTCAATCAATGTTTCACTCATAATTCCTTCATAGGGCAACTGAGTAATTGGAGTTAGTGAAAAAGCTTCCTTTGCAGTGGTTATCTGAGCTCCGGTACGCTGTAAAAAAAATATACCCAATAAGATCGTTATCAAAATTTCCTTTCTCATAAAAATATAGTTTGAGAATAAATCAAGGAACAAGCGGTTGCTCTTTTCCATCCCAAATATTCCGGTTTCCGGTGAAATCAAGAATCATATAATCCTGTGGCTGATACTTGGTCTCTTTTATTTTTTTTATATGCCCTGTTTCATCAATCTGATAGCGAGTGTCGATCCGCTGTGCATTCATTTTGGTCTGAAGAGATGTATCTTCAAATTTTATAGGTGTAGTCGATGTCGGCTTCACCTGATAAACCGTAACTCTCATATCTGCATCGATTTTCCATTGTTTTATGGTAGCTTCTACTCCTGTTTTTGTAAATCCCTGCACAGAAACTTCAAGGAAATCAACAAATTCCCCCTCAGAGGTAGCCGTAACCAAAAGTTTCCTTGTATTATCGACTAACCCTAAATACACAACTCCAATAAAATATTGACCGTTTGTCGGAGAGAAACGACGAAATATACTACAATCTCCATCATCTATTGGAACAGAAATAGTCAATCCATAGTCTAATCGAAGTGTGGTGTCAAGTTTATCCCCCCATGTCTTATAAGGAAAAAATACGGAGGCTCTTGGCTTGATCAATGACTCTTCTGCAATCCCTTCATAGGGCAACTGAGTAAAAGGAACCATAAGAAAAGCATCTTTTACATTATTTATCTGGGCATTAAGCTGCTGTAAAAAAAATATACCCAATAAAATTGTTATCAAAATTTCCTTTTTCATAATCGTATTTATTTTAACATAAAATACAAATTTATATTTTCTAAAATTCTTGCGGAACCGTATTTTCATTATTCCCGTCATTGGGTCTTACCTGAGTGATGTCATAACGTTCTTTACGAACAACTCCTTTTTCATCATATAATGTTGGTACAGAAGGATCATAATAAAATCGGTTATTCGTTTCACTACACCCTATGGAAGAATGGGATGTTCCCACCTCATAATATGTATAATAGTTCATCCCTTTGTCAGAATCGTATCCCCGTCCGGCAATAACGACAAAATGATCTGTCGCCCCTTCATTTATATTCCTATCAATAGTATGATTTACTCCTACTATTATCGGCCGACCCGCATCTAAATGCCGGTCGATACAATCGACGGCATTCCGATAATTGTCGGCGGGATCATTGCCGTAATTCACCAATTGTCCGTTCACTTCTATTTTCAACTTAAACACATAATCTGGACTCCCGGGATAATCGATACCGTGTTTTTTCAATATCGCCACACATGCCAAATAGCAATTTTGAATCTGACCAAATCCGACAAATTTATCTACATCCATTAAAGAGACCGGAGTTTTGGGTGAATACGGATCAGTTTCCGGATCAGGATCGGTGGGAGTTGTACCTCCACCACCTGTTCCATGTCCCGGACACTCGCTGAAAGGTTTCATACATATAAGACACCAATCTGCACAAATGCATGGATTTCGCGAACATATAATACAAGTCTGAGAGGCAAAACAATCACAAGGATAGTTATGACATACAGGACAACAATAACAAATATTCAACCCATGACATTTCGGACACGCAGTTACTCCCGGAGCCGGCTTGTCGCAATCTTCATCCAATCCATGATATTTATTGCACCAACTGCAAAAATACGAATTATTGTTTCCTCCCGATTCACCTGCTCGTGTCATAACTTTTGCAAACCGGAGAAATTGAATGTTCTCTAAAATATGATTACAATATTCGACCCGCATCGCCGGAGACAAACGAGGATCGTTCATATTTATATTTTTTATAACCTTCCCATCCCGATATTCTATAACTTAGTGAATGCGCCCTGTCAAAAGTTTCAATATAACCAATCCCGAATATTTGACATTCTCATTTAAATAAGAGTATGCAATCGGGTTTCTATTTTTAAAGACAAAATTACTTGTAGGAATCAATGTTGCAATAAAACCAGCCATTTCTTCGGTATCATTGCTTTTTACCACAATCATTCTTTGGGCCATTTCGATCAATTCTCCATCCTCAGGCTTTTCTCTATTCGGAATATAAGCATAATATTGATATGCCGAAACTATAGGTGCATCAACTGCCGAAACATAATTATTAGATTCCTGCAAAGAGTTTTGCCACTGCGGAGTAAAATCTCCGGTAAACAAAATAGACTGATTTTCACCATCTACTCCTAAGTTAGCCTGTGCCATATATAATCGGGTAAACCGATCTTCAAAAAAAGCCCGAGCCTCACCTACTGATAATTTTCGGCATTCTTCGACCGGCTCAGCAACCTCGATCTCATTTATACAGGAACAAACAATCAAAGGAATAATAAAAATAATTATACTTCTCATCGGTATCAGATTTATATTATTTAATATTATTGCAACAATGTTTCGTCAATATAATAAATATATTTTATATACCTCTGAAATTAGGTAAAATTTATCATCAAAGAAACTATTTTTAACATAAAACATATAATTATTCTATCTCCTCCAACAACTTTCACTCCTGTTCAAGGAAAGCGAAATAAGATTTGCTGCGATATTTTTTGATAAAATCCAATCGTCAGTCATACCGTAAATTCTAAAAAGTTTGTCGTATTGCAATCATCGATTCTTACAAAAAACAGATCGCCTTATAAAATATGTTTATATACTTAATGGATAAAATTTAAACAAAACTCTAAGAGCCTGTCGTCTAAATTTTACTCGGGTCAAGGTTTGAGAGTTTCTTACGAAGATGTTTTTCTGTTTTTATGAGGAGGATAGCGGGCTATCTGACGAGGGAAAAGACCGAAAGAAAACGCAAAGATGACCTGATAATATTTTTTGTCGGAAAATTGAGATAGGCCCTTAAACTGATCGACAAAATCGTACAAAATATCGACACAAAAGGTATCAATAATATGTATATAGGTGAATTGAAGAACAAAGAAATGCAGACATATCGAAAACGAGGAAAGATAAAGGCATTGAGAGCTGCAAAAGAAAAAGCAGCCTATCTCACTGAATCTCTCGGTAAACAATTAGGAGATGTCATACGCATTGTAGAACCGCAAGAAAGTATAAACGACTATACTCTTTCTGCACAAAGCAATATGATTTCATCTCAAGCCCAATCCTTCGGCTCGTTTCGCACCATCAAACTACACTATTCGATGATCGCCCGGTTCGGTATTAAATAAATGTTTAAAAAAAACAGAACCGCCATTAAAAATGAAATGCCACAGCCAGTCCGAAATTCCAAAAACCGGGAGTAAAGAAACCTTCGCTATATCCTCCGATAACCGTACCAATAACCGGACGATAATCGACTTCGAGAGAAATGGGCACTTTTTTAAATTGGCAGCCGAAAGCACAAGAACCGGCTACTCCGAACAAAAGCCCCGAATCATCGAAATCATAAAATCCTAATGCTCCACCGACTCCGGCATTTAAATACCAATCACAAGTTCGGGGTGTCCAATCCCACTGACAGCACCGCCAATTATATATACCGGTCAACGACAATCCCTCGTAATTGGGAATAGCCAATGTAAACTGAAGAAAATTTTTAGTACTCAAATCTCTCTGATAAAGAAACTCAGCACCTCCTCCGAAACGAAACCCTACTGCATTTTTTTGCGCATTCGCAAAACTTAAAGACGTGATACACAAAAGAACAACAAAAATCAATTTCTTCATAATCATCGCATTTTAAATTTACAATCCACCGACATTAACAAAAGCCGTAAACAAGTTCAAATTTACAAACCTGCTCAAAACTTACAAAACTATTTTTCAAATTTACGCATGGCTCTCATAGCAAACTCCACCCCGATCACATCAACCTCTTACATAGTGAATACAAATCCTTTATCGAGCATCGATTCATATCGTTGACGATTAAACACATAATAATAAGCTCCACGTTTAGAGCTTTTTTTATCTTTTTCATCAAGCCGTTCAAGAATGTCCATCCCTAAAATTTTTTTACGGAAGTTACGCTTATCCATCGTTTCACCATAAATCGATTCATAAAGCGACTGCAATTGCGTCAATGTAAACTTCTCAGGCAACAGATTAAATCCTATCGGATGCAGTGCCGCATGACGCCGCAATAGCAATATAGCATCATCAAGCATCTGTTCATGGTCGAAAATAAGTTCTCTTTTCCTGTCCAGCGAAATCCATTCCAAATCACTTTCCGGTAACAAACTATTAGCATAATCGGTCACATTAATCAGAGCATAATAAGTCACAGATATCACTCGCTCTCCGGGATCACGATCTACATTTCCGTAGGCTTTTACCTGCTGCATATAAATATTGTCAAGCCCTGTCAAAGTCTTCAACACCCGACTCGCCGCCTGATCGATATTTTCATTTTCATTCATAAAACCTCCCAATAAAGAAAGTCCGCCTTTTTTAGGTTCGATTTTTCTTCGAAACGTAAGCAGCTTGATTTCATTGTCGATAAATCCGAGTATCGTACAATCTACTGCTATCAGGAAACGTGCCTGAACTCCATAAAAACTGTCTTCATGCATAAGTTAAAAATAAAATGCGGGTATCCGAAATGATGTTACATTCGATTCCGGATACCCGCCATATCAGACTATGTATTATAATTTACGTGATCCTGCTCCGATCTTCACCGGATATACCTTGGGTTCTTTTCCGAACTTTTGAGTAAATCCTTTAACAGCAGTCGTGATAAAATTATCATATTTATCCTCAGGCACAAGATTTATCGTACAACCGCCGAATCCGCCTCCCATTACCCGAGAGCCTGTAACTCCACATTCACGGGCTACATCATTCAAGTAATCGAGCTCTTCGCAACTTACCTCATAAAGCTTACTCATGCCGTGATGAGTACCATACATTTTCTCTCCTACAGTTTTATAATCGCCTTTTTCAAGAGCATCACAAGCATCGAGCAACCGTTGTATCTCCTCAATTACATATTCCGCACGACGGTAATCTTCTGCCGACACTTCATTCTTCACTTCATCGAGCATTTTCATATCTGCGTCACGTAACAGTTCCACTTCAGGATGTCTTTTCTTAATTGCCGCAACAACAGCTTCACAAGACTCTCTCCGTTTGTTATAAGCCGATGAAGCCAGTTCATGTTTCACCACAGAATCTATCAGCACGACCTTATACCCTTTCGGATCAAAAGGAACATATTCGTATTCTAAAGAACGACAATCCAGACGGATCAAGTGACCTTCCTTACCGAATACCGAAGCAAATTGGTCCATAATACCGCATTTCACACCGCAATAATTATGTTCGGTAGCTTGTCCTATTTTTGCCAGTTCGAACTTATCGATACCCAGATTAAATATCTCATTCAGAGCAAAAGCAAACGTACTTTCCAACGCTGCAGAAGAAGACAAACCCGCCCCCAGAGGAACATCTCCCGAGAATGCTGTATCAAAACCTTCGACTTTTCCTCCGCGTTTAATTATTTCGCGCACGACACCAAAAATATAACGAGCCCAGCTTTCTTTCGGAGCGTCTTCCTCGTTCATACCGAACTCCGAATATTCATTAAGATCGACAGCAAAAGCCCGGATTATATTCTTTCCATTCGGTTTTATCTCAGCCAACATACCTTTATCAATAGCTCCCGGTAAAACAAAACCGCCATTATAATCGGTATGTTCTCCAATTAAATTTACCCGCCCCGGTGAAAAATAAAGATCTCCGGCTGTTCCAAATAATTCTGCAAATTTTTCTCTGACTATTTTATTATCCATAATTATTATCTTTTTTAAATATTACCTCCAAACCGAATAATTCGGAAAAAAATAAAAATGTTTATTCTACAGGAATATCGGTATTTACGTTTTTACTACCGATCAAGGCATAATACAGCATATAGCAAACTGCTGCGAATACTACCCAGAAGCTGACAATATAGTTGCTGAAGATATCGGCTACACCGCCTTGTAACAACGGCAAAATACCTCCACCGCAAACCATTACCATAAATATACCCGATCCCATAGCAGTATATTTACCTAATCCTTCGACTGCAAGGTTAAAGATTCCACCCCACATAATCGACGTACAGAGTCCGCAAAGGACAAAGAACATTACTCCTACGGGAACTGTTGTCATACCGAAACTGATATCGGACTTGAATACCGGCATGGATATTTGACTGGTCGTCGGAGCGAATATTCCGATCAACAAAAATATCAAAGCCAATGTACACACAAAAATCATCTGGGTTCTACTTGAATATTTACCGCCGAGAATACCTCCGAATAAACGTCCGACCATCATCAAGAACCAGTAAGTACCGCAAATCGATCCTGCCATAGCAGCATCGATTCCCATGCCGGTAGCACCGGAAGCATCGGGCGACGTCGTCAAAAACAAATTCAAGAAATTCGGAATTCCCACTTCAACTCCCACATATAAGAAAATCGCTACAGCCCCCAATATAAAATGACGGAAAGAAAGCGCACTGTGCGTATCTTTTTCAGTCTTAGCCTTAGCCGGCTCCATGTGAGGCTCCGGAATACTCATTATCGACAACACGATAAAGGCTACGGCAAAGATACCCATAGCAATAAACAATGCCGGAGAAGCATCGCTGATCTTCGCATTAGCTGCGTTACCGATCAAATAACCTACGAGAATAGGAACGATCGTTGCCGAAATGGAATTCAAAGAACCACCGAACTGAATCAACTGATTTCCTCTTTTTCCTCCACCACCCAATGTATTCAACATCGGATTCACGACCGTATTCAGCATACACATAGAAAAACCGGAAACAAATGCACCTGCAAGATAAACTCCGAAACTACTGGAGTTATCGAGCTGTCCCGAAAAAAACTGAATACCTACACCGATAAAACCAACGGCAATAGCTGCAAGAGCCGTTTTTTTATATCCTATTTTTTTAAGCATCATACCCGCCGGAATACCCATAAAAGCATAAGCGATAAAATTGGCGGCATTACCCAACTGAGTCATCCAGTTCGGAACATCGAACTGATTCTTTACAATTACACCCAGCGGATTGGTAAGTCCCGTTACAAATGAAATCATTGCAAACAGGGCGAACATCATTGCAATAGGCAATGCATAATTCTTCTTGTTAGTTGTGTCACTCATAGTTTTTTTACTGTTGATAAATTATTTAGTTATTTTGATTTTTTCGTACAGATTAAAATGCATAATACCTATGTAATCTGATTTTTCTGTGCTGTTTCACTTCATCATTTTTCTATGCCGAACGTGTATATACAAGTCTGAGTATATATCTCACCGGGACGCAATACCGTTGATGGGAAATGCGGTTTATTCGGGCTGTCGGGAAAATGCTGTGTTTCAAAACAAATTGCCGTACGTTCAGAATAACTGCGTCCCTTTTTCCCGATAAAACCATTTAACCAATTTCCGGTATAAAGCTGTACTCCCGGCTCGGTCGTATGCACCTCCATAGAAATTCCGGTTTTAGGAGAAACGGCTTTAGCCGCTAAAGTCATTTCACCGGGATAATTCTTATTCAACACATAATTATGATCATACCCTTTTCCGAAAATAAGTTGTTCATAATTACTATCAATTCGTTCTCCCACTTCGTGAGGTTCAGTAAAATCCATAGGAGAATCTTTCACCGGACGTATTTCTCCTGTAGGTACAGATTTATCATCCATGGGCGTAAAATGATCGGCATTGATCATCACTTTATGGTTGGTAACCTCTCCTCCTCCGTCTCCATTCAAATTAAAAAACGAATGATGAGTAAGATTCACTACGGTCGGTTTATCGGTAAATGCTTCATAATCGATTTTCATTGCATTATTATCAGTAAGCTGATAAATCACTTTCACGAAAAGGTTGCCCGGGAAACCTTCTTCTCCGTCTTTCGAAAGGTAAGTCAGTTCTAATGTCTGATCATCTTGTTGACGGGCATCCCACACAACGTTATTATAACCTACTATACCGCCATGCAATACACAGTCCGGATTATTGGAACGAATATTATAACGTGTTCCATCCAAAACAAACGAACCTTTTTTTATACGATTTCCGTAGCGGCCGATCAAAGCTCCGAGAAATTTCTCCGGAGTATTCAGATATTCCTCTATCGATTCATGCCCTAAAACCACATCGGTCATCTTTCCGGAAACATCGGGTATCATAAGAGAAACCACAATACCTCCAAAATTGGTAATACAAATCTCTGCTCCGTTTTTATTGGTAAGAGTATAAAGCGCTACCGGTTTCCCGGCTATCTGAGTATCAAACTTCTCTTTGAGAAGCCCAGAAAGAGTCTTTCCTTTTTGAGAATCAGTGTTTGCCATGATAATTATTTTTATATTGTATATTTGGTGTAAAAATAACGCTTATTCACTAATGTTGTCATTCAAAAGCGTATGTTTTATAACATAAAAATCTATTTTCCCGTTTCAGATTACGAATCTGCTTTGATTCTATAATAAATGATCCTCTCCAAATAACAAGTAGCAAGGAATCTTTCATTAAATAAGAAAAAGAGAGATGTTAATAATATTACTTTGCATAAATTATTTTTTTTAGCTATATTTGGATATACCAAACCATCTGTATATGAAACCACCAAACATTAAGTTGATCATCTCTTTCTTTATTTTTTTGTCCATCTTTTACTGTTGCGTACAAAAAGGGACTCCGTTTTCGTTCACTACACCCGAAGGGGAAGAGGTCAGTCTCATAATTCCTCCGGGGTTTGAAGACCAGCGCACCGCAAACCCGTGGGAAAAATTGGATAAAGATCTCAAAAACTATTTTTCAGCATACGTTTGTAATGCCGACAATCCGGATGAAATTATAGAGTTGTATTTCAACTTAAGAGAATATTCCGACATTAACACAAAAAAATGGCAGAGAAAACCGGAGAATCGGGAACTATATGATTATATAGAATATCCCGACAGTAATTTTATTTGCGTGTTACAAGTCGAATATATATCCGACCCATATATACTTTCTTTAGGAATAAATAATGGTGTAGATATTCACTATGCAATCATGTATCTTCAAAAAAACTCCTTGGATATTCAACTTTATTTTCCTCATGACAGCCTTATGACCGAACGGGCCAAAACTGTGATGAACGACATTGTAAAAAGCATCAAAATCAAAAAGAAATGAAGCATTATTATCCTACCTTATCCATCGTTATAGGCATATTTCTTTTATCTCTTATCGGTTGTCGGGAAAAAGGAACTCCGTTTTCGTTCACTACGCCCGAAGGAGAAGAGGTCAGTCTTGTAATTCCTCCGGGGTTTGAAGACCAGCGCACCGCAAGCCCGTGGAAAAAATTGGATAAAGATCTTAAAAACTATTTTTCAGCATACGTTTGCAATGCCGATAATCCCGAGGAAATTATGGAATTGTATTTTTATTTAGAAGAAGATATCAATAACAGTACAAAAAAGTGGCGGAGAAAACCGGAGAATCGAGAGCTGTACGACTATATAGAGTATCCCGACAGTAATTTCATTTGTGTAGCTCGAATCGAATATTTTAACGACCCTTACAGTTTATATTTGTCCGGAGGCGATGATTTCCCTCCGGACAGCCATTCGGCAGACCTTCACCTACAAAAACAGACATTCGATATTTTTATGTGCTTCCCTCATGACAGCCTTATGACCGAACGGGCTAAAACTGTAATGGACGACATTGTAAAAAGCATCAAAATCAAATAACCGATTCATTTTTTATATTTATTGCATCATATCATAAAACAGCGTATTTACATTTGCTTTCATAATTCACTTAACTAAAAAAATAATCAGTTTATGAAAGATCGTATTACATGGGTTCCTTCACTACTCACAGGCGAACTTATTCCTAAAAAACATCCGTTTGGGATCTGGATGACGAGGAAAATGAAGAAAGAAACGACAGAAGACAAGCATCTCTCATGGAAACAACACCTTACTCCCGCCCTAAAAATTATGAAGCAAATATCCGAATTTTCCAACCACCGATCACACCCGGGTCCGTTCTTCCGTATCCGTTTAACCGGATAATGCAAAATGTGGAAAAAAGAATACCTCAAAAGAATCCGACAAAACAAACGCAAACACAATCCGGCAAATTCAGCTTGCCGATAACCGCCCCGAACGCTCCGCGCGACAGCATTTCCGACCCCGATTTCCTTCGCATTATCGAACCATATCTGACTCCAAATCCGACAGGATTAAGTGCGGATACTCTCCGATCGATATCCCGGTCCCCGTCCATCCTCTCCTTCCCCGGGAGATATGTGGGTATTCGCAGAGTCTCAAAAAGACCGCAAAAATACAAATAATTCATTGATGGCCACTTTTACTCCCGATACCGAATATTACATAACGATAGAAGATCAGGAGAAAATGATTCAAGCTATAAATAAAGGAAGTTTAAAAAACGCAAACAGAGACTTTCATATAGACCAAAAGAAACACAAACCTCAAGAACAGAATTTTATACAACGCTATTTAAAAAATGAAGGCTTAAAAGGAGTTTTCGGAATATATCGTCGTTGTTACCGAAACGGAAAACTCGACGGATTTGAAAAAGCAGTGCTGGACGAGAATGGAGAGTATCGTTGGAAGCCGATAAAAGGACAATACAATATTGTTCCTAAAACATCATTTGAATAAAAGCCCGTTTAAATTTTCCGATAAGAAAATATTATCGGGTCAGATTTAGAACCTATCTAAATTTTCCAACAAAAATATGATCAGCTCATCTTTGCGTTTTCTTCCGGTCTTTTTCCCATTTTCCCTTGTCAGATAGTTTGCTATCTGACAAGGGAAAACAGAAAAATAACCTCGAAAGAAACTTTCAAAACTGACCCAAGTAAAACTTAGACAGCTTCTATATGGATCGACACGATAAAACATATCGAATTTTCCGGCCGAGAGAACAATATATAACCGACTTCACCGATAACAGGAACAAAAAACCGGAAGCTAATAAATGATAAACAGTTACTAACTTCCGGTTTTTCACCTTCATATCTTACTTATCGATCAAGGTCTTCTTTCATTCCTCAACTCTAACATGATGAACAATCAATCCCGATTAGAAAAATATTTCATAAATTGTACCCGCTCATAATACGATTGGTCGGGAACATTCTTAAAATTAAGCAATCCTTTAAATTCTCCTATTGTCTTAAAGCCCTGACTTTGCATCCACTCTTCAAGAATAGTAAGCATCTGCATAATAATACCGTTTCCATGCTGATATAAGACAGAACAAAGTTCTACAGCCGAAGCCCCTGCCAGCAAAGCTTTAATTACCGCTTCCGGCTCATGAACTCCGGTAGAAGCCGCCAAAGACAAATTAGGAATTTGTCCCGACACGATTCCGATCCATCGCATCGTATTGCTAAAATCAGAAGAACTGCTGAATACCGTTCCAGAGGTAAATTGCATTTTATGTATATCAATATCAGGCTGATAGAAGCGATTGAACAATACCACACCATCTGCATTATTTGCTTTCAGTTGGTTGACGACCGCTACAATATTGCTGAAACGTTGTCCCATTTTTACCGTAACCGGAATTTTCACCGCATTTTTAATCGCTTTCAAAATATCGGTATGCAGCTTTTCATATTCACCGGGTTTCTCGTCTAATACCGTCGCTATTTTTAAAATATTAATCTCTATCGCATCTGCTCCGGCTGCCTCCATATCACGTGCAAAAGATACCCAACTCCCATTATCATAACAATTAATACTGGCAATAATCGGTATCGAACACGAAGCTTTGGCTTCACGTATCAATGTCAGGTATTCCTCTATCCTATGCGACCGCACATAATTTTGCACATAATCATACGCTTCGGGATAATCCGCCGAATGATACAAAACATGATGTGCCTGATCAAGTATCTGCTCCTCAAAAAGAGACTTCAAGACAACAGCTCCTGCTCCGGCCTTTTCAAGATCCTTAATTTTATCTATATTATTTGTTAACCCTGAACTTGCGACAATGAGAGGATTACGCAATGTAAGTCCGGCATATGCAGTCTGTAGTGTTTCCATATAATGGTAAGTTTAGATTTTTAATATACTCTTTCCCCGAAAATACGACTTCCCACGCGTACCAGCGTACTTCCGGCTTTTACCGCCAAAGGATAGTCATCGGACATCCCCATAGAGATTTCGCAAAACAAACTATCTTCGGGAAAATAGTCTTTCTTTATTTCATCAAAAAAACTACGGAGTGATAGAAACTCCGATTCTATTTGTTTACAATCATTTGTAAATGTTGCCATTCCCATTACTCCACAAAACCGCACATGGAGAAGATCTTTCCATGCTCCCGACCGGAGATAGTCACGGCACTCCTCAAAAGAAAAACCGAATTTACTTTCTTCTCGGGCAATGTGTATTTGCAACAAACATGAAACCACACGCCCGACATTTTCCGCCGCCTTATTTATTTCTTGCAGCAATTTAGGACTATCGGCACTATGTATCATAGAAACAAACGGTACGATCTGCTTCACCTTATTCGTTTGCAAATGTCCTATGAAATGCCACTCTATATCCTCCGGCAGAACAGGCTTTTTAGAAAGCAATTCTTGCACTTTACTCTCTCCGAAAAGTCGTTGACCGGCATCATATGCCTCCCGTATCATCTCTACCGGATGAAATTTGGAGACAGCAACCAATCTCACCCCCGAAGGAAGAGTTTGCTTTACCCGCTCTATATTTTCTGCAACAATATTCATATCTAAGATTCTGCAACAGGAGGAAGGTCTTCATCTTCAGCCGCATAGGGATATATGTCCATAATAGGCGTTTCGTTAATAGCAGCTATTTCGAAGTCGGCCATAGTACCTTTCATCCCTTCCAACAGGTTTTCCAAAGCTTTCTGCAAGTCTTGTGCCTGCACGAGCATATAGCTCGCTGTCCGCTTCTCCGCACCGCTCTTTTCGTCGAGCGTAATAAAATTGACTTTGCATTTAAACCACTTATCACCCGTCTCATCAAAAAATAACTCGCTGATATTGGCTCTCTTAATATTAGCGACAGAAAAATCGCCCGAAATAAAAGGTGTCATTTCCTTTATAATGCGAGCTTCGGCTTCGGTAAAAGAAAGAGCATCGACCATATAAGGTTCGGTAACTTTCTTCTGCATGCCGTTCTCCATCATTTTATCGTATTTTACTTTACATTCAAACCAAGTACTCATTTTATTTACCTCGTTCATTAATTATTATCTGCAAATACGAGAAAATATCAAAATCTTCTGTATCGTATAGCAAAGATACGATTTTCGATTGAATTTACAGACAGATACAAAAATTAAAGTATCAAGTAAGATTTTTTAATACAGAATCTCTTATATTTGTATAAAATGAAATAAATCGGAATACCCTAATCCGGCAATAATCAAAATTACATTACCCTATCAATTGGATAGCGGAGAACAAACCCTAATGCACATTCATTCCCTTACAGGGCAATTGTTAAAAGCAATACAAATCGATTATAATTTTGACAAAATAGAATTAGATGTATCTGATTTTAACGCAGGAGAATATATTTACGAATATAAAGGAATCAGCAATAAATTCATTGTAAAATAGAACCGTTTAAATACAAAAACTGTCTAAAAAACGGGATGACAAATCTGCCGCCCCGTTTCATCACGAATCTCTTCAAACAAAAGACTCAATATTCTATTTTATCCGCTTTTATATTCCACATTTCAAAAGCTTTTATCGCCTCATTCCGCAACAAAGTCTCAGAAGGGAGCTTACGATCTGCAGGTTTTAATTCAAGCTCATCATAAATAAACGAATCATCAAAACCTACATCCTTAGCATCAATCTCAATATTGATATACTATACTATGATAGGATAAACCAATGTCCCCCCATTTCGGATATTTCCAACAGAATGGAAATCGATACCTTGAAGACCTTTACCTCCTTACTGCCGGGAAAAGATTTATCAAAGGAATATTGCATGTGATATGCTTCTATTGCAAATATTTTATGCAATTGTCCCAATCATCAGACTCATATAACGTGTAAATCACTCATACATGGTAATCCTGTTACCCTTACATACTCTATAATTTTCAAAACAGATGTTCCTAATTTATGTTTTTTCATTCGTTTACTAACTCGTTCAATATCCTCAATTTCAAAAACATCTAAATTATTTTCTAAACAAAATTTTGATACCTCTTTTTTAAATTCGGCTTTGTTTTGAGCAAAAACAACAATATTTGTGAATCCACCCGAATAACTTCCTAATATTGAGTTTTCAGAATGGGGATGGACACCAACTAAGCCTATCCATAATTGCTGATTAATATTCATGAAGTGTACTATTAGTTTTTTTCCTTATGTATATCCGTTGAATGATAATGGCTATTTCCTTTTTCAGGATTAAGATGTTTTATAGGCGCATTTTTCCCTTCATTTCTGGCGGCATCTTTGGCAGACTTTTGTGTTCTGTGTTTAACAAATTTGTACCGAGTTGATAAATCAAATACTCAAATTCCGATCCGTCCGGTAAATACGGGAAAATACCTTTTTTCTATTTCTCTTTTTCAAAAAGATCGAACAATACCTCATGTGTTTCCTGATCGAATAACACCCCATAATCAGTATTCAAGTACATACAGAAATCCTCCAGTAATTGCACCAGAAACTCAATATTTATTTTCCGATACTTGCCGAACCAAATAGTAATAAATCCCATATACTCGGGCAGTGGACGGGTTATTTGCTCTTTCGAGGTTATACAGGTAGAGGTAACAATGCCCATATATCGGGGAAAAATCTTTTTGGGATTCAGAATCTCCCCGCCTGATGTCAGGGCTCCCCAATATTTACACTCCAACACAGCCTTGTACTTATATTTTTTCTCTAGAATCAGCCTCGCGCCCGGATAGCTAAGCCATGCAACAGACAAAGTGTACCCTCTTTCATCAAATGACTTTTTGGCCGGACAGACTATGTCACACTTATCGGGATGTAGAATCCCATCTTTATACTCAATAAAAAACTTTACTATCTTGGATGAGTTTTCATTGCGGGACTTTTCCCATATCGATTCTAAAAAAGTACTTATCTCGTCTTCCGTAAAATCCCAGTCTTGAATAAATTCTACAAATTTCGGGTCTGTCAAATTTTCCCGTACTTTAATAAATATACCGACATTTCTGACATAATTTCCCATAATTTATTTTCTTTCAAAAAGATCGAACAATACCTCATGCGTTTCCTGATCGAATATCACCCCGTAATCGGTATTCAGATACTCGCAAAAATCTTTCAACAGCCGTTTCAGAAATTCCATATCTATCTTTCGCTGCTTACTGAACCAAAAGGTTATAACTCCCATATACTCCGGTAGTACCCTCACCGGTTTTACGATTTTTCCATCAGACCATACAAGCCCCCAATATTCATTCTCAATATAGGCCTCAAATTTGTATTTTTGTTTTAAATATATTCCTCCTCCCGGAAAACTTAACCATGCTACTGGAATAGAAATATCGTTTTTGTCAAATGCAATTTTTATTGGCTCGGCTAGATTGTATTTGTCTGGAAGAATAGCTTCATTCTTATATGTGACAAAAAACTCCACAATTCTTTTGGCTTGTTCATTGCAAATCGTTCCTTTAATAGAATCGAAAAAATTAGCAAATTCTAATCTCGTAAAATTCCACGTTTTCATAAACTCCACGAATCTCTGATCCGTAAGGTTTTCCCGTACTTTTATCTGCACACAGATGTTTTTGTAATCAAATTTACCCATAATATTTTATTTTTTTTTGGTCCTAAATCTTTTCGCCTGATTATCTCTCTTTCCGGAATATTTCCGGACACATGTGTTTTCTCTCCCGTAATGATTTTAAACTCCTTTCCTGTATCTTTTGCTACTTGCCGTTCTCCCCTAATTTGTTTTGTATTATTTACTATTTTTACATCTTTTATCTCCATTATGTTTTTTGGGGTTACTATATCCGGGATTACTGTTATGTCTTCTCCCGTTTCCAAAGTTGTCATTTCCCGTTTGGTATTTTTTGTCGCTCTCATCTCCTGCAATGCCCGCTTTTCACTTTGCCGCCTCCGTTCCATGGCTTTTAACGTTTCTGCTGTCTTATCTGCCGTTCGTCCGGTCTTGATCGCAACACCTGCCCCTCCTGGCACTCCCGGCAATATGACGGCACCCAAATCTACGAGCATTCCCAAACCATCGACTACCGAAGCCTTAACATTTCCCTGACGGACATTTTCCACAAAACTTTTAGCTCCGATCGTCAAACTGGCGACATCCCATAGAGACTCTATCCATCGACCTGTGGGATCGACATACCTTACCGGATTTCCGGCACAATACGCATACGGCAATATTCCGTAGTAATTCTCACATAGCAGATCTAATGTCGTGAATCCGGGTATCTGAAAATCCTGAATTCTCGCCTTCGAGTCGTACCGGTTGAGACCGTGTTCCGTTATCAACTCCTTACTCTATAATTTGGAAATATTATCCAATTGATCCGATCTTATGTGTTCTCATAATTTTTTACTTATTAAATGTTCTCAATAATCTCAAAATAAAAATCATAACAATTGAAGTTAATGTAACCTATAGAATCAAAGTTACAATTAATATTTATATTATATCCATACTCATTTTTTTTGAAAGAAAAGGATTCTATGCTAGATGCTTTTATTTGGTCTTTATAGTCCAACATAATTTTAAGTTCTGTGATCCAATGAAAAACAAGATGTGCTTTCGTCTCCATAAAATCAAAATCATCCGCTAAATCAGATTGTCCATTCCAATCTATTTGTATATCAAAATCTAATTCTTCATTGATCCATGAAAAACCAATAATACCACATTCGTCAAGTATTATGTCTTTTACTTCTTCATTTTTATATACGTTTTTTTTCATTTGCTTTTTATTGCAGTGTTATTTTTAATTCTTTCTACTTCTTCAAATGTAGGAATATGTGTGTCATTTCTAGAAACTCCTGTATGTTTTTCACCTCCCGGATCTTTATTAGTATATGTTTCATGTGTATGGGTAATTCCATGAACAGTTTTAGTTTTTTTATCAGAATGAAATATATCCAACATCACCATCATGACTAATTAAGATCATCCAATTACATTCCCGGTCAAAAATTTCTATATCTTCGACGACTGGATACCATATATCATAAAAATATTTATTTAAATCATCCAGTTTCATTTCATCTATATCATCAAAACGACAAAAATTTATTAATACCGATTCCGGATGAATATTCAACTTATTAAAGATATTTTTTAGTATAAATATCTTATCATCTTCCGCATTAACACTTTTTATTTTTTTACAATTTCCTAATCTTACAAAGAATTTCTAAACCATTATTGTTACTGTTAAACTTTTTACTCCAACGCTTTTTTATATCAGTACATTCTTTTTCAGACAAATGATAAAAAGTTGGGAAATCATATCCGTATTCTTTTTTAAAATCTTCAATTTTAAAATTTTCCATATATATCAAACTATCAAAAATATGATAAAGTTATTTACTTCTACTTTATTGCTCGATTTGTTTCTGAGGAGATAGAAAAGAATGTAATATAATACATATCCATTTCTCGATCATCAACAAGTACGACCTTGAATTTTCGATCAGGGTAAAGCAATTTCAGATTTATCTGCCAAGCCCGCTGCATTACACGCCCCAAAGCGAATAACCGTTCCCAATAGACGGTATCATCATCGCTATTATCATTGATATGGAAATAATCTTTCAGTTCATACATATTACACATATATTCAACTCTTGAAATATCTCCCTTATATGAATTAAACCAATCTTTAAAAATATTTTTGTCGAACAAAAAATCTAAAATTACACAACCTTTTTTTTCCACAAAATCCGGAAAAAAGAATTTGGAAAATGCTAAAGCCGCATTCGTATCATATTTTAAGTTTAAATAAGACACAATATTCCAGTTGTCTGGATTAGCATTTAAAAATGCATCATAATCCGACAAAAGAGAAATGTTTAATTTGAATATATTTTTTTTCATAATTTAATTTTATCTAGGAATTTCATCCGGATATGCTTCTCTTACTTTAGGTTGATTTTGGAAAACTTCACCTATTTTTGGATTAACATTATATTGAGGTTCTTTTACATTTACACCTTCTGTGTAAAATATATAGTCGTAATTGTTTCTAACATATTTTTCATTTTTTTGATAATTCATTAGATTTATAAGTCACAGTATCCGTCACCTTGCCATCGGATACAGTCTGTCTCAATCTGTTTTCTTTGTTCTTTTTCTATTCTGCTAAATGTTAGAGGTCAATCGATAGCAGTTTTTACGATATTCAATAATAAATAAAATTTACCTCCTAAATAAGACCTGCACCAAGCATTTTTAATGCCGTCCAATTCGACAGGAAATAAGTCTCTGTCCTTTGTTTCTGCTATGATTTTTTCTTTTTTTGATTTTGAGAAATATTTTAAATCCAGATTTTCAGCCCATAGTTTCAGTCCGTCTTCTAAATTCTCAACATCATATTGGCTCGTATATGTACCGCCTCTATATTCCGCTATAAACGTATATCTTTCCATATTTAATTCCCTTTTGCGTTTCTACTGTGATTCTCACCGGAGAAATCCTGCTTTTTTTCCAGTGATCCATTTCCCTTTTTGCTGCATCTCTTTCCTTTTTCTGTTCAGGTGTTTTATTTGGCATATTCTTTAATTGATTAAATCGTTCTTTCGCTCGTTCATATTTTTGACCGGCAGATATTTTCGCTTTTTGATTTGCATGAGGACTATTCTTATTTCCGGATGAAACATTTCTCTTGTCTTTTCCAGAACCTTCATCCACCCTGCCTTTCTGACTGTTCAGATTCTTGCCGGCACTAAACATCATCAACGTACCATGAGCCGTCATTAATGCACCTTCTGCCATAACCGGTGCTCCTACGACTGCGCCGACTCCCGTTGCGGATATACCCGTTCCGAATATTGTCCCGCCCATTCCGGTAAAAGCTTCTCCTCCTCCGATTATAACACTAAGCGCGTCTCCGATGTTCTGGCCTAAATTATAGTCGGAAGCATCTTTATAAGCTATTGTACCCCTTCGATTGACCCCTCCTAATGTCGCATTGTCGCTAATGGAGACTCCGATACCTTTTAGAACGTCCCAAAAATCTCTTCCGTTCGGGTCAACCCGACTTACCGGATTCCCGGCATAATACGAATAATATATTCATCAGAAAAAACAGAATAACATCTTTCTTATTAGATTTGATCCAAATCCATCCCATAATTTATATCTAACATGAATATAAATTATTGTATTATTTACCATGGATAACTTTCAATATCTCACCATTATTTTTTCGGATTTCTATATGCGCAACACCTCCATAATAACCATCATCTAAATTCCCTTCTATAATCCAGATATCATTTTTTAAATTTATAAAAAAGGGTTTTTGTTCTTCTATATTCTCTGATCCATATATATTTTTTAGGACAAGCTCTGCCACTTGAATCGCCAATTCTGCAGTCGGAATCAAGCCATCTTCAGGCATAAACCCATGAACAGATGAATATTCGCTTAATGATAAAGAATCATTTGGGATGTAGTCTTGTTGAGTTTCAAGTTGTCCAGTAACTTTGTTCTCTCTATTTTCTTCTGAAAAACACCCCCAAAAACAAAGACCGATTGAACATAAAATAATCCGAAATATAAATCTATTTTTTTTCATATGATATTTTTTTTGTATATAAAGATTTTTTTTATTTTAGGGACATCTATCGGGTTAACTTGGTTTTTCCTTTCTGTATCTTTCGGATCACTAGGCAGATCTTCCGAGATGACGTTTACTTTAGCGGTTCTTACGTTGTATTTTTTTAACGATCCATCGGGCGTCGTTACAAATCCGTCTATTCCTGCATTATAATATACCCATTTATCTCCATTAGAAAAATTGTTATTATCATATCCTTCTTCAAATCTTCCAGGTGAATGAATTTGCGCTTTTATTGTTTTTTTTGTCAGGAGGAAATCTAACTGGGTTATTAAAACAATACGCATACGGCGATATTCCGTAATAATTCTCACATAGCGGATCTAATGTCGTGAATCCGGGTATCTGAAAATCCTGAATTCTCGCCTTCGAGTCGTACCGGTTGAGACCGTGTTCCGTTATCAACTCCTTTCCTGTAAAACGGTAAGGTTGCCATTCGAAACACATGCTTCGGAATATCAGACCCGACGGGAAATATTCGAGGCTCTGCACCACTTCTCCCGTATTGCCCTCGCAAACCAAACGGATACTGAATTTATCGAACTACATATTGATCCTATTTGAGGGATTTTCTGTATATTATTCCTTTCCATATTATACCGTCTTTAGTCATTCGTGCATAATCGCCTCTTATGTAATAAGTTTCAAAAAAGGAGTTAGTTATGTCTGGTATTTCTATTTTAATGAAATTGATATTTTTTTGTATTTGATATTCTTGCATAGAATCAAGTCCCACTATACCATAAAATATCCCATCTGTTGTATGCGCTTTTATGAAATCAGGACTAATATAAAATGAAATAGATTTTGTATCTTTAGGGATATTTATTTCATTAACAGTCATCGAATAATTCAGGCTAAAAATTTTTGAAGTATTGGTAAATACTAATATTTTAAGTTTTCCTCTTTGATAAGGAATTAAGAATTTCACTTTGATACTGTCGTTTGGAATGGAAATGGATTCTTGTGTTTGAGTGATATTTAAGTTTTTAAGAGCTTCGATAATGGGATTTTTATTTGTATTTAATTCTAAAAAAGAATCCCCAATTTTATTGATAGTACCTTCTGCCATTATTTCTGAGTTCCATCCGTTTATAGCATTATTAGGCATAATTAATTTAAAATTTTTGTCTTTTATTTCTATATAAACTCCAGACTCTGCATAATAGCGACCAGATAAATTGTTTCGAGCCGAGACTTCCACAATGTAGAATGCGTAAACTATTAAAAATAAAATTATTCTTTTCATAAGATTTTGTTTATGGAATTCCAAATATTCTTTTTTGTTCTTTTTGAAATTGTATTAAGTCTTGAGAGTATTGGTATATTATAGGATAAACCAATGTCCCCCCATTTCGGATATTTCCAACAGAATGGAAATCGATACCTTGAAGGCCTTTACCTCCTGTGCTGCCGGGAAAAGATTTATCAAAGGAATATTGCATTTGATATGCTTCTATTTCCATTTTTCCGACTCCTCTTATTCCTATTCCTGCATTTAACAGTTCTCCATTTGATGAAAACCTCAGTCCCCCTGCATCCAATGATTGTCGTACATGGGTTATTTCATGTATGGATAGAGCATCAGAGGAAGTTTCAATGCATATTTTGTTGTCTCTACCTTGTCTGACAGTATGTAATCCGCCGGATATATAACTTAAAGAATAAATATTATTTTGATCGGCATCCAATCTGTCAATATCTCCTTTACTGACGTTAAGGTTAGATATTCGATCTTGTGCTTCAGAAATTTTTTTATTCAATTTTGTAATTTGTTTTTCTTTAAGTCCTCCTTTATTTAGTTTAGCTTGATTTTTATTTATGTCCATATTGAGAGACGTAATTTTATCATCAATATGTTTTTTTAACTTTTTTGCTTCTTCAGGATCATCCCACTTCATTCCGTTCGGATCAACCCGACTTACCGGATTCCCGGCACAATACGAATACGGTGATATTCCGTAGTAATTCTCACATAGCGGATCTAATGTCGTGAATCCGGGTATCTGAAAATCCTGAATTCTCGCCTTCGAGTCGTACCGGTTGAGACCGTGTTCCGTTATCAACTCCTTTCCTGTAAAACGGTAAGGTTGCCATTCGAAACACATGCTTCGGAATATCAGACCCGACGGGAAATATTCGAGGCTCTGCACCACTTCTCCCGTATTGCCCTCGCAAACCAAACGGATACTGCCCAAATGATCCCGAATATACGTATAAATTTTCGGATTCGTCATACTGCCGCCATAATTTCTCGAGAGGGAGAAATATCCTCCGTCGAACAAAATATGGCTCAGCGAACCGTTTTTACACACCAAGTTCCCGGCCTTGGACTCCGAAACATCTTTGTGGGGATCTTTGCTGTCGGTTACCTCGTCTAACGGTACCGACAACGGAGTAAGATATGTGCGCGATACGCTCCCCGATTTCTCCCCGCCCGCAAAATAATAATTGACGATGCGGTTTCCGTTGGCGAATTGTATCGTGTCGGGCAGATTCAGTACATTATACCGAATCGCGACGATTTCCTTATCGAGGTTAAAGATCTCGTTTCCGTTGGCGTCGTACGCCACTTCTGTCTCTTCATCGGCGGCATCCGTATAACCGGGAAAGTCGTAATCATAATTGCCCCCTCCTACGTTCCCGGTTCTTTGTATCTGGTTTCCACGGTAAACCGTATTGAGACAATCCACATCCGCCCCGTTATGCCTTCGCAGGAGCAGTGTAATATTCCCCATCTTGTCGTAAGCGAACCGTTCACCTTCGCCCGATTGCCGGTTAAACGCTTCGGCATCATACATCATACCCAGCGTAAGCCTGTCGGCAAGGTCGTATTCGTAATGCCAGAAATAAGACCTGCCCATCTGACTGATCCGGATATCATTGATATTTCCGTTTAAACACCGCTGTTTTGTATAGGGTGTCGTCACGGCCGACGATTTACACAACAGTTCCGAGAAACGCCCGGGATTATCTATCTGTTTCAGCGTACCATCGGGATAGTAACCATAGTTTACCGTGATACTGTCGTGAAGAGCGCGTTCGCTCCGAAGTCTCCCGTAACTGTCATACTGCATGCTCGATAGCGGCAAGAAGTCGGGAGAGGTCAGTTTAGGATTTATATATTGGTAACGGGTGGCCGTCTTTCTGCCGGCATAGTCATATATATACCGAAAATTTACGTTGGCGATGCCCTCATAGCGGTTATCCTCCCCGGTTACCAATCCCTGAAAATCATAGTGTAATGCGTGTCGGCTGTTATTTCCGCTGGAAAAGTCAGACCGATAGGTTTCTTTCAGGCGGCCTTTGTCATCGTATGTAAAAAGAGTCGTGCGGCCTGTCTCGGGACGGTTCAGCACGGCCTCATACATTCCGGTCTGCAGCCCGCGCGTGTTTTCAGGTAACTCTGTCGGGAAATAATCTGTTCCGATAGGCAGTTGACCGGTAAAATCGTATGTATCGTAAAACCATGCGGAAATAACGGAATACTCCCCTTGTCCCAGCTTACAGTCATCGGTATATCCCACACAGAAAAAATCTTCTCCAGAAAAGGTCTCGGTAACCGCACGGTCTTCCCATATCGCCGCTATCGCCGCTCTGTCCCGAGTATCTTCGACAATACCTTGCAAAACCGGCCTTCCCAACCGGTCATATTTTAAGAACATCCATGCACCGCGTTTACGCAGGTTCCCGTCCTGCCGGAGTATCTGACGTCCTTCTCCGTCATATACGATATAATGTATCTCCGCCCCGGGAAGTTTTACGCCGGTTTTCAGATTCCTATGATCATAAGCATACCAATAACCATAATATGCCATGACTTGATCATCCGAATAATAGGTCGATCCGTCTGACAATACGGATGCCGCTTCCGGAGGAATTACTCCGACAAGACGTTCCAGCGCGTCATAAAGATAGTAAGTGTCATGAAAACCATCATTTGCAATAACCCGTTCGAGTACCGTCTTGCCGTCGGGGGCGGTAAAGCGCAACGACCGCTTGCCATCTTCATCCCGAATCTCCGTAACATGAAAATTCCCGGTTTTTGCCGGAGTGCAACTTATCCGGTAACGACAGAAACCGACAGAAACAGGGATAAGCGAATGAAGCGTATATTCTGTCGAAACATCTGAATTCAGACCATATTTGCACGCGATGTTTCCTCCTCCGTAATGCAAACCCGCCGCAGATGTCATACGATTCTGTGCCGACAAGGCATAATCATATTCCCGTTTCCATGCAGAACCCTGCTGAAATACGCTTTTTTCTACAAACCTCCCATTATTACCGGTAACGGGTATAGGATCATATTCGGCGATCTTCCGGCCCAAAGCGTCATAATCGATATAATCCACGAGGTCTGAACCGTCCGGAGCAAATCCCTTGCGTAAAGTCTGACGAAGTCTTCCTGCCGTATCGTAATATCCGATGACGGTTATCGTATTTTCATCCGATCCTTGCGACGGATCTTGCACCGCACTTGTAAACGTACGGATCATAACGCTGTTTTCTTGAGCGCCGGCCGGAAAAACGACCGACAGAAAAATCAATATCGATAAAAATACTGCACGTGTCCTCATTTTTCGTTCTTTAAAGTATAACGGTAACTTCTGATCACATTATTGTCCCCATCCCGTTCAACGACCAACCTTCCTTTGGCATCGTATTCGTAATACAAGGTCATTCCTTTGGGATCGGTAATCGATATCACCCCGACCATCGATTCATATTTATAAACATATACCAACGCACGGGGCAATAATATTCGGAGCGCATTCAGCTTGTTCCATTCCTCCTCGCTCGGTTCCGTCCCGGTCGCAAAAGAATCAACCGCTCCTATACCCGCTTTTTCCACTTCTTCGAGCGTAGCGTTCTGAATGCGGGCAATCACATACCGACCGCCGTATCCGTATATATAAACTTCGCTTTCTCCCGTCCGGCTCTTCACTTCGATAACATTATCATATTTATCATAACAAGAGAACATATAGTCGGGTAACCCGTACTGAGAAATATTACTCCCGTCAAAATCGCTTGCCGGTCTCGGAGATCCCCTGTAATAGTTATACACGGCATCAGGTACGAAACTCCCGTTTTTCTCATTTTTTTTATAAGTATGCAGCTCTTTTTGTATCAGTCCGCTATTATCATAAGTGCGAATCTCGACCGGATCGGTTATCCGGTTACCGGTATTACCGCACATTTCGCTATAAAGCGGTATATAATTCAAATCGACCGTATAAATAGTGCGCACGGTTTTCTCTTTCAACCCATCGTCGACCGAGATTTCCGAAGGCAAATAATTATGCGGATTATATTGTTTATAACGGGTCGTCTTCCAATATTTAGTCAAAGAACGAGTATCGAAACAGCCTTCGGTCTCCCGCTCGATCCGGCAATGCCCTATCGGCACATGATATGTTCCTATATCTCCCATATTGCAATAATCCTGAAACCACGCGTTCAAAACGGCTATGGTATCGCATTTATATTCATACTTGATATTTTTTATCAATTGAGAGTCTTCATAAATATTATGCGTCAGCAACTTCCCGTTCATATATATACATTCACCGGGCATCCCGACATATCTGAAATCTACAGCCTCCTCTTCATTGTGATAAAAGTAATCTTCTTTGAAAAATTTATCGTCAGAACAGGTCGTCATACAAACACGACTATAACCCACCGCAGCGTTTATCGACGGACCGGCAAGCGGATATACCGATTCGGACTGCTGAACTATATACTCCTTAAAACCATCCCGAACCGGCCGAATACTTCCATCGTTATCAAGGAAAGTACTATATGTAGCATAAGTCTGCATACTTTCATAAAAAGGTTTGCGTATAAAGATCCCGGAAGAGGCATGTCCTGTCGCGTCGGTATAAGTAAACTCTCTCGTATTTACGGGAGACTTTATCCGGAATATTCTCACCCCTCCGCCCTGTACAAGGCCGATCCTGTTAAAGTGTCCGTAAAAAGCCAGTTTCAGATTCTGGTTGAGATAATTATCGGTTCTGAATACCAAATAATAGTTTCCTTTATCATATTTGCTCGAATCCTTGATCGTATATGTAAACGGTATATCCGGAAAATTCTGACTACCCCATGTCTTGACCTCCTTTCCGGCAGAGTTATAGATAGAGATCATATTATTTTTATACGCACTGCCTCCAACACCCATCGCTCCTTCATTATATAAAAAGTCCAGTTTTATCCAGCCGTCAGTATGTAATGTAAAATGAAATGTATCGACCTCGACATTATACGGCTTATAAAGAGTGTCCTTATGCAAGAAAACAATCTCAGAATACTCGCTTATCGCATCATTCGGCTCATACTCGAATGTCGTCACTCCACCTTCGGGTGACTCCATAGAAGTCAACATACCGGTGGTGATATATTCGGCACGAGGTTTGCGATCCGCCCCCCGCAATATATCTCCTTTTTTATATACAATCGTCTTCCCGTCAGCCTTATAATAATTGCGGGATACAGAAATTTCGGGATAGAATATCGTATTATTCAACCCATTATAATATCCCCACATATCTTGGGCAAAACTGTATTTGGGTGGCAACGAATGACGGACGTCATAGCCGAAACGATGGATTTCCCGAATCTGTCCCGAACAAACAGAAAGAGAGTCTAATCGAAGCCGAAGATTATACTGATCTTCCGGTTCGTCAGGGTTACTAAAATAACTTTCATGAAAAACGACCTCCTTAAAGGGCGCACTGTCGCCCGTTCGGAACAAAGACATCTTATCGAGCTTCAGATTCTCCCCTCCCGGCTTGAATGTATTGCGGGCAAAGTCTTTCCGAGAACTTGTCTCAAACATAATATATCCCGAACTCCATGTAATCTTTTTCAGAAACTTCTGGTAATTTACCATACTCATCGAACAAACAGTTTCATATTTTTCTGTCGCGTAAACCGGAAATCCGGTATTCTTTACCGCATATACAGGCAAATATTTTTTCTGTATGATACTGGCACTTGACGGAAGAAAAGGATATGCCACCGTAATATACTCGAACTCTATCTTTTCCTTATTCGGAAGTATAATCTCCGACAAATCCCAACTCGTAATCATATTTTGTACACGATCTTCAAAAAACGGGAACCGGGTCATATCTGTATAAGGCATTCTGAATCCTTCCAATACCACTGTCGCCGAACCGGTAGAGGCGGACGGCTTGAATAAATATCGTGTACCGTCCGGTGAGATAATACTGAATGACTGATCTTTATAAGTAAACGACATTTTCAGATTCTGTTCGGGATCGCACAAATAAAAACCGTTTTCCTCTTTACGTCCTGAATTTTTAGCATAAAAAATTCCACTATATCCCGCAAAATTGTAGTAAAACACATCCGGTTCCGTATCCGCATTGATTCTAACAACAAGATTATAAGCATCTACCCCTACCAAGGACACTATATCATCTCTTGAATTATCAAATTGATCAGGAATCTGCGCATCTTGATAATAATAACCGCCCATAAGATCATCAAGGCCTCTGACCGTACGACTTATATTGCCCCCGGCATTCAGGTTCCAGCCTAACCCCACCCAACTGGCTTCTTGTGAAACTTTTATTCCGGACGCATGATAGCTCAATGTTATCGGAAAGGTAAAATTCCCTATCTCAATTGTAAAAAGCGGAACCTCGATCGAAGGTATTCCGGTGTATAAGCTTACCGGCATATCGGCATACTGTGCAAAAGCGTAGGCTTGCGGTGACGGTACATTTATTCTGTAGTCTGCAGGAGATTCGTCAGCCTTAAGGTCGGAAAAAACAAACAAACATAAAACAAACGGCAAAAACAAATACTTATCGATGTTTTTCATAATATAAAAAGATCATAATAGTTACGCATCCTTCAATCAATAATTCTCACTATAACCAAACAAGATGTTGTCTGAATTTTGCCCGGATCGGTTTTGAGAGTTTCGTTCGAGGATGTTTTTCTGTCTTATGAGAAAGATAGCCTGTTATCTGACAAATAAGAACGGGAAAACAGCCCGGGAAAAGATGTCCTGATCGTATTTTTTATTGAAAAATTCAGACCGGCTCTAAGCAAAGGTTATCTTTTCTTTATTTTCCAACTTTCTCGTTTATCTCCGATAATAACGGTAATGATAAACTCCGTTTCAGAATATCGGTCATAATCTATATCCGAGACATAATATCCCGGCTCTACGGTTCGCGGCGATTCATGATAAAGTACCGTTCCCGACATATTGGCAAGCAATATCTCCATCCTCGAGGATCGATTAAGGCCAGCATAAACTGTAGCCCTATTGCCGACCGGATCTATTTTACATGAGAGAGAAAACAGATCAGACATATCTGACAACGCTCCGGAACGTTCGGAGCACCCTTGGTATTTTTTGTCTGATAAAAATATTCGCTCCCTGACCTGCTCATTCTCCGAATCTCTGTCAAGCGACCTTTGCTCTTCAAGAGAATATAGCATACTGATAAAAAAATGTCGCACCGACTTACTTTTCCAATCAATCGTATTTTCAATGGTTTCCAATACCGGATAACGATATCCCGGCAAATACCACCGATATGTATCGACTTGCCATATAACACTATCAGCAGTCAACCGATCTCCGATCGAAGAAACCGTAAATAAAGAATCTTGCCGGCCGAATATGTCAAAATCGATAAACCGCAAACCCACACGCTCTTTACTATGTAACCGAATTACATTTCGAAGCGTATCTTCTCCCGGCAGAAACAATATACCCGACGCATCGGCAACCGTCTCGGAATAACCGTATGATTTGAGAGAATAAACATGGGAATATCCTCCGTTTCCTATAAAGGGAGAAGCTATCGTATCTCCGTAATAGAAAGGAAAACGAAGCACAGGCACAGGTGACACAAAACACATCTTTGTCACAGGATTTTCATAACCTAAGAACAAAAGAGAATCCCCTGACAACCTATATTTATATGCTGTTTTATTTCGATACATACAAAGAATCGAGTCTAATCTTCCTTTATAAAACACACGTTTCTCGACATCTAAATATTCCAAATCCCGAAAATCCCATGTAACATTAGTTCCACTGTCTCCCGGAGCACAAAAAGTCACCTGCTGCATAATTAAAGTATCTCTATCTCGAGGTAAAGAAGTCTCCATCAATAATGACGACTGAGCCTTGAGGCCGATAAAGTTACCGGAAAGGAAAAGAATAAAAAACACTAAATAAGATTTCATATTCATGTACCGATTTAAGATCAAAAAAAATTATACTACGCTATATCACCCTACATTTTATAAGAATTTATCTTTATCTCTAAAAGAAACTTTCTATTGCAACAAGAATAACAAGTTAAAGAAATATTTTTATAAAGTCTAAATTGGTCCTAACCAAACAAAATTTCACTCTCACAATTCTCCATATTCAGTATTCTTTCAAAACAAAAACACTCTTAAATAAAAATAAGATGTATAAAATTATATACTTATATCATTAAATCAAAAATTTTCATTCTGTTTAAAAACATATATTCACAATTTCATAATTTGCCTAATAGCTTGTCCAAACCCCAATATTATTTTTGTAAATTCTGAAAAAATCGAAATCGCACAAAAAAACGGAACGACAACTCTGCCATCCCGTTTCATCACGAATCTCTTCAAACAAAAGACTCAATATTCTATTTTATCCGCTTTTATATTCCACATTTCAAAAGCTTTTATCGCCTCATTCCGCAACAAAGTCTCAGAAGGAAGCTCACGGTCTGCAGGTTTTAATTCAAGCTCATCATAAATAAACGAATCATCAAATCCTATATCCTTAGCATCGGTTTTCGTATTAGCATAATACATTTTATCGAGTCGAGCCCAATAAATCGCACCCAGACACATAGGACAAGGTTCGCACGACGTGTATATTTCACAGCCGCTCAAATTGAACCGTCCCAATTTCCCGGCAGCTTCACGTATTGCACTCACCTCAGCATGAGCGGTAGGATCGTTGGATGCCGTTACTCGATTTACTCCTCTTGCAATAATTTTTCCGTCTTTCACAATCACTGCACCGAAAGGACCTCCTCCATTTTTCACATTCTCAATAGAAAGCGCTATCGCTTCCCGCATAAAATCATCTTTTGTCGCCATATTATGATCTTTGTTATTTTGTTTACAACCTGATAAAAAAAGCCCGCAGATCACAAGCAGTGAACAAAGGGCTTTCACAAATATAGTGTTTCTTTTCATGGCAATATATTATTTAACGTAATTTAGAAGCAGGTTAAGAGCCTGCAGAAAACACCTTAACTGTTTTCCAACGAATCGTTTATACTTCCGATGTAATCGAGTAATTCCGTTCTTCCCTGCTTTTTCTCTGAAGAGGTATAAAATACCGGGGGAAGTTCTTCCCAATCTTCAAGCAAACGATTCTTATAAGCCTCGACATTTTCCTTAAAGCGCACAGGCCCTAATTTATCGGCTTTGGTAAACACTATGCAAAAAGGTATTTCGTTCTCTCCGAGCCATTCTAAAAACTCGACATCGATTTTCTGCGGTTCATGTCGGCAGTCTATCAGAACAAACAGACAAGTCATCTCATAACGGTTCAGGATATAGCTCTCTATAATGCTGCGTATTTTTTCTCGCCCTTCTTTACCGCGTTGTGCATATCCGTATCCCGGAAGATCGACCAAATACCAAGCATCATTGATCAGGAAATGATTGATAAGCTGCGTTTTACCGGGCATAGAGGAAGTCATCGCCAGCCCTTTTTTATTGGTAAGCATGTTGATCAACGACGATTTCCCTACATTAGAACGACCGATAAAGGCATATTCCGGTAAATTTCCCGAAGGACACTTCGTTACATCTGTATTACTTATTATAAAACGTGCACTTTTTATCTCCATAATCATTTTAGTTAATCGACAGTTATTATGACAAATATAAGGATTATCTGCCGATAATCTTGCCCGAATCTAAAAAAAAGGCTATTTTTGAATTACTAAACCTATTACTTTACATGGAAAATTATGATTCTATGAACGATATATCTGTAGAGACCGCATTACAAGACCTGCGATATTTACAACTGCTTTCAAAACAGTTCCCGACCATATCGGACGCATGTACCGAGATCATCAATCTGGAAGCGATTTTGAATTTACCCAAAGGGACTGAACATTTCTTGACAGACATACACGGAGAATATGAAGCTTTCCAACATGTTCTGAAAAACGCATCTGGCACAGTACGTCGTAAAGTCAACGAGATTTTCGGTCAAACTCTTCGGGAGAGCGAAAAAAAAGAGTTATGTACACTCATTTATTATCCCGATCATAAGTTGGAACTGATTAAATCCCATGAACCGGATATGGGAGACTGGTACAAAATCACGCTTCACCAACTGATCAGAGTATGTCAAAATGTTTCTTCGAAATATACTCGATCAAAGGTAAGAAAAGCTCTCCCTGCAGAATTTTCCTATATCTTACAGGAACTGCTACACGAATCGCAGATAGACCCGAACAAACAGGCTTATGTGAACGGTATCATCTCGTCTATTATATCGACAGGGCGAGCTGATTGTTTTATCATCGCCATGTGCAACCTCATACAACGACTCACGATAGACACATTGCATATCGTAGGCGACATATATGACCGAGGACCGGGGGCTCATATTATCATGGATACATTATGTAATTATCACAATTTCGATATACAATGGGGCAACCACGATATATTATGGATGGGGGCTGCATCGGGTAACATGTGCTGTATCGCCAACGTGATAAGAATGGCAATGCGTTATGGGAATCTGACTACGATCGAAGACGGGTATGGAATAAATCTACTGCCACTGGCGACATTCGCCATAGAACGTTATAAAGATGATCCTTGCTCGCTTTTCATGCCCAAAGTAGGAACGGATAACGTACATAGCGAAAAGACCCAAAAACTGATTGCTCAAATGCACAAGGCAATCACAATCATACAGTTTAAACTGGAGGCTCAGCTTATCAAGGCTCATCCCGAATATAATATGGATAACCGACTATTGCTCGATAAGATCGATTATAAGCGGGGAAAGCTGATTCTGAATGGAAAAGAATATTCTTTAACAGACTCTTATTTCCCGACTATCGATCCTAAAGATCCCTATAATCTCACCGATGAAGAGCAAGATTTGATACGTCGATTACGCTACTCTTTTGTCAACAGCGAAAAACTGAGAAAACACATGCGATGCCTGTTTTCTTACGGAAGCATATATCTGGTACGCAACTCTAATCTGCTGTATCATGCCTCTATACCGTTGAATGCCGATGGATCTTTTAAAGAGATAACGATACGAGACAAAAAATATAAGGGAAAAGCATTACTCGACCGAATAGATCAGATAATACGAATCGCCTATTTTGATGAAGAGGGTTCTGAAGAGAAAAAATTTGCACGAGATTATATGTGGTATCTCTGGTGCGGAGAAGATGCACCTCCATTCGACAAAGACAAAATGGCGACGTTCGAACGCTACTTTACCGATGATAAAGAGCTTTGGAAAGAGAAAAAGGGATATTATTACACATTAAGAAATGAAGAGCGTGTCTGCGACATGATACTGAAAGAATTTGGAATAAATAATATTCATTCCCATATTATCAACGGACATGTTCCGGTAAAAACGATCAAAGGAGAAAAACCGGTAAAAGCCGGTGGAAAGCTTCTGGTAATCGACGGTGGATTTTCAAAAGCGTACCAACCGGAAACCGGAATCGCAGGCTATACGTTGATTTTTCACTCACGAGGATTACAACTGACACAACACGAGCCTTTTCAGTCGGCACAAAAAGCAATAGAAGAAGGTATCGATATTATTTCGACCAGTTTTATCCTCGAACTCAATTCGCAACGAATGATGGTACGCGACACCGATATAGGAAAAGAGCTCGAGACTCAGATAAAAGATTTGAAAAAATTATTGATCGCTTACCGTAACGGCTTTATTAAAGAAAAATCTTAATTTCGTAACAGAAATATTTTTTAATATCGAATCTCTTTTAAGACTGTTTTCACTTCGGTCATCACAAAAACAGTATTATTCATAGAGAATCAGACAAACACAAAAAACAATATTCAGATGAATCGACCTTACTCTTCCGCATTACTTGAAAATGCGGTAAATGAGTTTGCCAAACTACCGGGTATCGGAAAAAAAACTGCTTTGCGGTTAGTATTACACCTGCTCCGGCAGGAGGAGTTTTCCGTAGAAAATTTCGGAAATGCCATTATAAAACTTCGTAAAGAGATAAAATATTGTCACGTATGTCATAATATTTCCGACTCGGATACTTGCTCATTATGCTCCGACCCCAACCGGGACGATTCTATCATTTGTGTCGTAGAAAACATTAAAGAAGTGATGGTAATTGAAAATACCCATCAATTCAAAGGACGGTATCACGTTTTAGGCGGCGTCATCTCTCCCATGGACGGGATTGGTCCTTCTGATTTGGAAATAGACAGCCTGGTAAAACGGGTATCGGAAGGAGGGATACAGGAAATTATTCTTGCCCTTAGCGCTACGATGGAAGGAGACACGACCAATTTTTATATTTTCAGAAAACTCGCTCCTTACAATATAAAAATTTCCATTTTAGCACGAGGGGTATCGGTTGGTGACGAACTGGAATATACCGATGAGATTACTCTCGGCAGATCTATTATTAACAGAATGCCGTTCAATGAGACATTCAAACCATAAAAAAACGGAATATAAATATACGAAATACCGTCAATAGATCGTTTATATATATTGAATTTATCGCTAAATTAAGGTCCATGAAATTAACATTCTTAGTTCCACCTGTATTAGATCATAATAAACCTGCTGAACGAACTGCGGGGTGCACCCGTATCGTGTATGCAGCACCAAACATATATGAATTGACCGTTGTCGCAGTATTAGAACAAGAAGGATATACTCCGATATATAGAGACTTCGTCTATTACAAAACCTCACGAAAAAAATTCGAAAAGTTCCTTAAAGAAGATGACAGCGATATTTATTATATCTGGACTGTAAATCTGTCAATAGAGAACGATTTAATCGCATTATCCCTAATCCGGAAATATCGGCCGAACGCATTTGTCGTATTTATGGGTCCAGGACCTACTTATTTTACAGATCGCTTTTTTACAGATGAAAAAGTAGTTATCGTCAGAGGAGAACCGGAAGTCATTGTAAAAGAATGGACAAATGCTTTACGAGATGGAACAGACTGGAAACTGACCGAAGGTATCTCATACCTGAAAAACGGGAAAATCATACACAACAAATTCCATTTGTTATTAAAAGACTTAGATTCTCTTCCTTTTCCTGCACGCCATCATATTGCAGATCGGGATTATCACAATCCCAAATTAAAAATATCGCCTTATACGACAGCAATCACTTCACGAAACTGTCCTTATCAGTGCATTTACTGCGTACCGAGTTCGTTAACTTTCGCTCGGGAAATAGAGAATCGCCGGGAGTTTAAAAAGAAGCCGTTTATCTCTTTTCGCTCAATAGAGAGTATTGAAAAAGAGATGAAGATATTGCACGAACAAGGATATACTGCCATCGGCTTCATGGACGACAACTTCATTTGGAATGAAGAAAGAACACTGGCAATCTGTAATATTATGCGTAAATACGGCTTTTCATGGGGATGTCAAGCCCGCGTTGATGCGATTACCGACACAATAGCCCGAGCCTTAGGTATGTCGGGCTGCAAATATGTCGATTTAGGCGTAGAATCATTTAACGATGATATTCTCAAATTCATTAAAAAAGGAATTACACAAAAACAGATATATGACGCAATCGGGTATCTGAAAAAATATAATGTTCCGGTCAAGCTGAATATTCTAATCGGGACAAGCCCGTTAGAAACCAAAGAAACTCTTAAGGATACTTTACGGCGAGCAAAAAAACTGAAAGTCGATCAGATTATGTTCAACATCGTATCTCCTTTTCCCGGTACGGAATTTTATGCTATGGCAAAAGAAAACGGATGGATTAAGGGTGGAGAATATGTTCCTACCGATGTTCAACGAGAGTCGATATTAAATTATCCTCATCTTTCATCTCACGAAATGGAAAGGATATTATTCCGAAGCAATTTGAAATATTTCTTTTCATATTATTTTATTTCGACACAACTCAGACGCTTTACTTCAGTCAAAGAATTTTCGTACGCTTTAAGAGCCTTAAAAATAAAATTATTCGGATAATAGTCTTTATGCGGTTATCAATCATCCTCATATCTTGGAATTCTCTGGTACATCTTAAAGAGTGCCTTGCATCTCTTTCATATACACTGCAGAAAGAAGATATCGAGATCATCTGGGTAGATAACGGATCAACAGACGGCGCATCACGATATGTTAAGGAAAACTATCCTCAAATACAGACAGTCACACTTCCCTGTAACCGAGGTGTAGCATATGCCCGTAACCGGGGAATAGAAAAAGCATCGGGCAAATATATTCTGCTCCTCGATGATGACACTATCGCTAACGAGAACGCTATATACGGCATGATTGCTTACATGGACTTTCATCCCGAAACAGGAATCTGCGGTTGCAAGCTGACAAATACACAAAAAGAAACTCAAAAAAGCGATAAGGAATATCCGGGACTCGGTATAAAATTCAAAAATATTTTCTACACTTTTATACGAAGAAAAAATAAAGAGATTTTCCATACAGTTGAATATGAGCCGGAATATTTAATCGGAGCTTGTCAAATGATCCGTCGTGAAGTACTTGATTTGACAGGTCTTTTGGATGAAAATATTTTTTACGGTCCGGAAGATGCAGATTTTTGTATACGAGTACGGAATAATGGCTTCAAAATCGTCTATCTACCCCAATTTTCAATTATCCATCATTGGAAACGGGTAACCAACCGAAAAATTTTTTCAAAATTGGCATGCCGACATATTCAGGCACTCCTCTATTTCTACAAAAAACATCACCGTTATCTTTAAACTGTAAAAAGTATGTCATACCTATCCGGAACAAATATCTATTTACGAGCTATCGAACCCGAAGATCTCGACATTTTATATCAATGGGAAAACGACTCTTCTCTATGGGTTCATGGATGTACATTAGCTCCATTCTCAAAATTCACTCTTCGTGAATATATTCAAAACAGTTGTTACGATATTTATCAGACCCGACAACTACGAATGATGATTACTTTAAAAAAAACGAACGAAACAATCGGAATGGTAGATTTGTTCGAGATCGACCCACATCACGAAAGAGGAGCGGTAGGTATTCTTATAGCGCCGGATCATCAAAGGAAAGGTTTCGGCAATGAAGCTTTGCAACTAATGTGTTCATACGCTTTCGGTTTTTTGCATCTGCACCAACTTTATGCCCACATCCTTCAAGAAAATAAAAACAGTTTGAAACTCTTTTCTGAAAACGGATTCATATCTTGCGGACTTTTTAAAGAATGGGTAAAAACTGAAAACGGATATAAAAACGTAGTTGTCATGCAACGGATCAATTGAGAATAGGCAAACGAGGATATTTGAGCCATGATTTATAATCTTCTCCTAAATCTACGACAGCTTTACGCCAACTCTGTTCCCCATCACCGCAAATACAAAATAAAGGCGATACTTTTTCGGATACGATCCAAAAAATATTGGCAATCTCATCTATTAATTGCCCGGCCTCCCAACCGCTATACCCTAAAAAGAATTTTATATGCCCCTCTACGGTATTTCCACTTCTTATATAAGACAATACCACATCTATATCACCTCCGATATATAATCCTTCAGCTATCTCTATCGATCCGGGTATTAATCGCCCCAATGTATGTATATAAAACAAATGATCGCTCTCCATAGGCCCTCCGCAAAAGACAGGAATCTCCGGAACATTTTCCAAACCGTCGATTACGGTATTCAACATCAGATTGGAAGACTTGTTAAGAACCAGCCCCATACTTCCGATCGTCGGATCATGATCGACCAACAAAACAACCGACCGTTGGAAATATACCTCATTCAGGCATGGTTCTGAAACCAATAAACAACCGGTATAGGGGTCTTTCAAACTACGGTTCACCTGAAATATTTCCGTTCCTAATCTCATTCGTATTACCAATTAATAATCTAAAGTAAAAAAACTATTCGACAAATCCAAATACTTCTGAAACAAATATTTTCAAATCAGTCATTCCAATCTTCAAAACAAGAAAGAATCAAACAATAAAAATAACAAAAAACACAACTGAGAGCCCTTGGAGGGACTGATTGTTCTTGTGGATTTCTCTAAAACTTTATTCGAATAAAATTAGACCGGCTATTAAAATCCGATTCTCATTAAAGTTTAAATTTTATAATTATTTACACACCGACCAAAGTTTATTTATCTTAAAAATAATCAGTTATAAATCAAAATCTCATACAAATCAGAAATTAATTTTATAATTTTGTGAATATGATTTTCTTTATTTATTTTTTATATGCACAAAAGATGACAAATTGCTAATATTTATTGTCATAAAATAGTATTATCGCTAAAAATACAATGCTTTATTCAAGTACATTTTTAGTTAAAACAAGATTTTAAGAAGAGAAGATCAATTTAATAAGTATTGATGATTTTTTATAATTCATCGGGCATCACATAGGATTTAAAAGTTTGTTTTTATGAAGATAGAAAAATTTTCAGGAACCGATCCCCAGTTATATAAGCTTGTCGCCCCTTTGGTTATGAGTCCGGGAATCTTGAGACAGAACAACAATTATCCTTTTAAAACTTCAATACACCACATTTGGTTTGTCACGACCGAAAACAATACTGTTCAAGGATTCATTCCAGTCGAAATCAAAGCACACAACGTCACAATAGACAACTATTATATTTCGGGAGATAATGCAAAATTGCTTTCCCAAATGATAGACAAAGTTATAACCATTTTCGGAGAAGATTATCCGATATATTCCGTTACACATACCCGACACGTAAATATATTTCAGGAGAAAGGTTTTTCTCCAGTCAAAGAATGGAAACTTTATGTAAAAATGGAATGGAAAGGAGATGAAAACAACCCGAAAGAATGTATATGATATGACCCAAGACCGCCTGGAAAAGATCTTTTCCGGATTTGATAATGTCTACGTCTCTTTCTCCGGCGGGAAAGATAGCGGAGTATTATTGAATCTCTGCATCGATTACATTCGGAAACATAAGCTCGATCGGAAACTGACGGTTTTCCATATGGACTATGAAGTACAATATCAAGAAACAATAGAGTACGTAGAACGAGTATTCAAATCTAATGCGGACATTCTGGATGTTTACCGGGTCTGCGTACCGTTCAAAGTTATAACCTGCACCTCTATGTACCAACAATTCTGGCGACCGTGGGACGATACATGCCAAGACATCTGGGTCCGTGAGATGCCTGAAGGTTGTTACCGAAAAGAAGATTTTCCATTTTACACAGAAGACATGTGGGACTATGAGTTCCAATACAAATTCGCTCACTGGTTGCACATCCAAAAAAAAGCGCAACGAACTTGCTGTCTCGTTGGGATAAGAACTCAAGAAAGCTATAATCGTTGGCGAACGATATACAGTTCGAAAAATTATCAGAAATATAGAGGTCTGAAATGGACAAGACGGTGTGGAGAATACATCTACAATGCATATCCGATCTATGATTGGCAGACAACGGATGTATGGACTGCAAACGGAAAATTCAAATGGGACTATAACCATCTCTATGATTTGTATTACCAAGCCGGCGTCTCTTTGGAGAAACAACGTGTAGCCAGTCCTTTTCTTTCTCAAGCAATCGGGAGCTTAAAACTATACCGAGCTATCGATCCTGACATGTGGGGGCGTATGATAAACCGAGTAAACGGAGTCGGATTTGCCGGAATATATGGCGGTACAACGGCTTTAGGATGGCAGTCTATAAAATTGCCTAAGAATATGACATGGGCAGATTATATGAAATTTTTACTAAGTACACTTCCCGAAGAGACAAGAAACAATTATCTTGAAAAACTATCGGTGAGCGTGGCTTTTTGGAAAAATAAAGGCGGCTGTCTTGCTAATGAAACAATAAAGAAGTTGGAAGATGCCGGTATCTCGATCACTGTCGGAGAAAAAAGTAACTATAAAACTTCGAAAAAACCAGTGAGAATGGATTATCTCGATGACATCGATATTCCTGAATTTAAAGAGATCCCGACTTTTAAACGAATTTGCATTTGCATTTTGAAAAACGACCATTGTTGCAAATACATGGGGTTCTCCCCTAATAAACACGAAAAAGAGTTAAGGGAAAGCGTCATGAAAAAATACCAATCCTTATTTTAATTATGGAAAAATACCAAAGTCCTGTATATAAAGTTTTGTCCGTCCCGATCGAAAAGATCGTAGCCAACAGTTACAATCCGAATATAGTCGCTCCTCCGGAAATGAAACTTCTGGAGGTTTCGATCTGGGAAGATGGATATACGATGCCTTGTGTATGTTACTATATCCCCGAACAAGATACCTACGAACTGGTAGATGGATATCACCGATATCAAGTAATGAAAACTTCGAAACGGATTTATGAACGAGAAGAAGGAAAATTACCGGTTGTCGTAATAGAAAAAGATCTTTCAAACCGAATGGCATCTACAATACGCCACAACCGGGCAAGAGGAACTCACAATATTGAATTGATGAGCAATATTGTATCAGAACTCGTAAAAGCCGGTATGTCGGACAGCTGGATACAAAAAAATATAGGAATGGACAAAGACGAGTTGTTACGTCTAAAACAGATTTCGGGACTGGCAGAATTATTTGCCGATAAAGAATTCAGTTTAGCTAAAGATTGACACTCTTCAATAAATTTTTATTCAAAGGAAAAATGCAAAACGGCCGCCCGTAATACGGACAGCCGTTTTTTGGCCGAAGCAATTTCTTACTTTCTGATGCCAAGCTCTTTAATAATGGCACGATACCGTTCGATATCGACTTTTACTAAATAGTCAAGTAAACGACGACGTTTACCAACCAACATTCTAAGAGCTCTTTCAGTACTATAATCTTTGTGATTTGACTTTAAATGTTCAGTCAAATGAGCAATACGGTATGAAAATAATGCTATCTGCGCTTCTGGTGAGCCAGTATCAGTATTAGACTTTCCGTATTTCTCAAAGATTTCTCTTTTTTTCTCAGAAGTTAAATACATTTTTCTGCGATTTTGTTGTTAATAAATTCTTTGAGGGGGCAAAGGTATAAATTCATTTTTGATTTACCATACTTTTGCAAGCTTTTTTAAATATACGAAAGCTTTTTATTCTGAAAAGATTTTGGAATTTCCCATTTTAGCCTTGTTTGACTCTTTGCCGCATATTTCTTTTATATTATCGGAAAAATCCAAACAGATTCTAAAAACATAAAAAAAATTTTTATGAAAAGAATCGGAACAGTAAATATTAATGACAAAGGAAGAAAACTTAAATTAAAGAGAAACATCATAAAAATTTTTGTCGTACCTTTGCACCACTCAAAATAGATTATATGCAAAAAATCAGAAACATTGCTATCATTGCACATGTCGACCACGGGAAAACAACTCTGGTCGACAAAATGCTTTTGGCCGGACAACTATTTCGCGAGAATCAAAACTCCGGCGAGTTAATACTCGACAATAACGATCTGGAACGTGAACGAGGTATAACAATCCTTTCCAAGAACGTATCGATACGATATAAAGATTACAAGATAAATATTATAGATACTCCGGGACATGCCGATTTTGGGGGAGAAGTCGAACGGGTATTGAATATGGCCGACGGCTGCCTGTTGCTTGTAGATGCCTTTGAAGGCCCGATGCCTCAAACCCGCTTCGTATTGCAGAAAGCAATACAGATGGGGCTGAAACCTATAGTAGTAATCAATAAGGTAGACAAACCTAATTGCCGTCCTGATGAAGTGCAGGAAATGGTATTCGACCTGATGTTCAGTCTCGATGCAACAGAAGACCAGCTCGATTTTCCGACAATTTACGGATCTGCAAAACAAAACTGGATGTCAACCGATTGGAAAAATCGAACAGAAGACATTACCCCCTTATTAGATGCCATTATCGAGAATATTCCCGAACCAGCTTATCTGGAAGGGACACCTCAACTCCTTATAACATCTCTAGACTACTCGTCCTATGTAGGTCGTATTGCCATAGGACGCGTGCACCGAGGAGAACTACACGAAGGACAAGATGTTGCTTTATGTAAGAAAGACGGTTCTATTTCAAAGCAACGAATTAAGGAATTACATATTTTCGAAGGATTGGGACGAACCAAAGTAAAATCTGCCCAATCAGGTGAAATTTGCGCTCTGATCGGTATCGAAGGTTTTGAGATCGGAGATACGATCGCTGACATTCAAAATCCGGAACCGCTGAAACGAATCGCCATCGACGAACCGACCATGTCGATGACATTTACCAATAATGACTCTCCGTTCTTCGGTAAAGACGGCAAATTCGTTACATCCAGACATATTGCCGAACGACTTGAAAAAGAACTGGATAGAAATCTTGCTTTACGTGTAGAAAAAGCTCCTGAGGATGGAGTATGGACTGTATATGGACGTGGAGTTCTCCATTTATCCATTTTAATCGAAACCATGCGTCGTGAAGGTTACGAACTGCAAGTAGGTCAACCCCAAGTAATCATCCGCGAAATCGACGGTGTAAAATGTGAACCGGTAGAACAATTAACCGTTAATGTACCTGAAGAATATTCCAGCAAGATTATCGATATGGTAACACGCCGCAAAGGAGATCTGCTAAGCATGGATAATCAAGGAGACCGCATACACATGGAATTTTCGATCCCGTCTCGCGGTATCATCGGCCTTCGGAACAATGTGTTGACTGCTTCGGCCGGTGAAGCGATCATGGCTCATCGTTTTCTCGAATATCAACCATGGAAAGGCGATATCGACCGTCGCACAAACGGATCGCTGATTGCTATGGAATCAGGAACTGCTTATGCTTACGCGATAGATAAACTGCAAGATCGAGGTAGATTCTTCATCTTTCCGCAAGAAGAAGTATATGCAGGGCAGGTTGTGGGTGAAAATGCCAAAGAGGGTGATATCGTTGTAAATGTAACCAAATCGAAAAAACTTACCAATATGCGTGCTTCAGGAGCTGATGATAAAGCAAAAATTATTCCTCCTGTCGTATTTAGCCTCGAAGAAGCTCTCGAATACATTAAAGAAGATGAATATGTAGAAGTTACTCCGCATCATATTCGTCTCCGAAAAATTATTTTGGATGAGACAGAACGTAAACGAAGCAATAAATAACATATTTAATAAAAATAACGGTTGATCAATTGATCAACCGTTATTTTTATACCCTCTACCGCATCTGCAATTTACAAGATGCTATCTAAATTCTTCGATAAATATATTATCGTGATTTCTAAATCCATATAAATTCTCAACTTACTTTTTCCCGATCATCTCCAATAATCGAGAAACGGCTTTTGCAGGAGACTCCTGTGCAAGCAATTTAACGAACTGACTACCGATAATCGCCCCGGAAGCATTTCGACAAGCTGAATCGAATGTTTCCCGATTAGATATACCGAATCCTATCAAGCGAGGATTGCGAAGATTCATTGCAGCTATACGACGAAAATATTCCTGCTTAGCTTCATCGAACGACTGCTGCGCCCCGGTCGTTGCCGCAGAAGATACCATATAGATAAATCCTTCTGTATTCCGGTCGATAAATCGGATACGTTCTTCAGAAGTTTCAGGGGTAATAAGCATTATTACATTCAGCTCATAACGATTTGCGACAGGTTTATACTCTTCAAGATAATCCTTGAACGGCAAGTCTGGGATTATTACTCCATCTACTCCTACGTCATGACAACTGCGGCAAAAGTTCTCAAAACCATATTGCATTATAGGATTAAGATATCCCATCAAGATTAACGGAATATCTACTTCGGAACGGATATTTTGGAGCTGCCCGAAGAGTTTACTCAATGACATACCATTTTGCAAAGCCTTTGTAGCCGCATTCTGAATCACTACCCCATCGGCCATAGGATCTGAAAATGGGATTCCAATTTCTACCATATCGATTCCCTGACGTTGCAATTCTCCAACAATCTCACGAGTAATGTCAAGCGCCGGATATCCGGCTGTAAAATAGACCGAAAGAATATTTTTTTCTTTACGGCCAAACAATTGTTGTATTCGATTCATCTCTTTAACTTTGTTATAATTCGGTCTAATTTTTCTATATCTTTTATTCCGGGAGAAACTTCAAAACGGCTGTTCAAATCTACCCCTGCAAATTGTGGATGCTTAAAATTCAAAACTCTCTCCACATCATTCTCTCCTATACCTCCTGCTATCAAAAAAGGAACGTTTCCTGTATAATGTTGCAATATACCCCAATCGAACGAACATCCTGAACCGCCATAACCGGACGTAGAAGTATCGAACAAGAAAAAATCACAACACCCGTCATATCTCCCGACAGCCATCAAATCATCTGGAACAGATACAGAAAAGGCTTTAATCACCTGTATTCCTTGTTGCCTCAATGCCACGCACACAGAAGGGATTTCACTCCCGTGCAACTGCACATGTGTAAGTCCGTATCGGATTACCGCATCTTCGATCACGCCCAGCTTTTCATTTACAAAAACCCCTACTCGTCCTGCAGATCGCGGCAGGTACTTAGGCAAGGAATTTACATAACGAGGAGAACGGGGATAAAAAATAAAACCTATGAGATCAACCGACAGATTCTCCACCAACCGAATATTCTCCCCATCACGCATACCGCATACTTTAACCAACATCTTCTCCACCGTTTAACTGCTTCACAAACCAGCTCAAAGCTGCACCGGGTCGAACCTCTTTCATAAAATTCTCTCCCATTAAAAATCCTCTGAATCCCACTCGACGCAAAGCTCTAACCGTATCGGGGGAAGAAATCCCGCTTTCCGATATGCAGATTTTATCCGAAGGCAAATACCTGACCATATCGAACGAGTGTTCCACTCGAGTTTCAAAGGTCGTCAAATCACGATTGTTAACTCCTATCATATCAGCTCCGGTATCCAAATAGTCGAGTTCTTTTTCTTCATGCAACTCGAGCAATACTTCCATTCCGAGGCTGTGAGCCAAATCGGTAAAACGACGACAAGTCTTCCGATCGAGTACTGCAGCGATGAGCAACACGGCATCCGCACCTATCGCTTTTGCTTGATAAATCTGGTATTCATCGATTACAAACTCTTTACGTAAAAGAGGTATATCAATGCTTTTCCGGACTTTACACAAATCGGCAACCGTTCCGCCAAAATAAGTATAATCAGTCAATATAGAAGATGCAGATGCTCCACCCCGTTGATAATCAAGCACAACTCTTTCGACATCGGCATCCCGATGTATCCACCCTTTTGAAGGAGAACGACGTTTAAACTCAGCTATTATACCTGAAGAAGATTCTGACAATGCACGGCTCAGGGAAACAGTACTGCGCATCATTTGTTCGCTTCCTAAAAGCATATCCACAGTATAGGCTTCTTTATGTCGCTGCACTTCGATTCGCTTATCTACAACTATTTTATCCAGAATATTCATCTTCGAATCAAGAATTAAGTTCGACAAACATTTTCAATGTCTTTAATGCTCTTCCACTTTCCATAGATTCACGAGCTAAGGCGATACAGTCTGCCAGAGATTTTTCCGGCTCAATTACCCGAATAGCAAACGCTGCATTAGCAATCACACAGTCGGTTTGCGCCGGTGTAGCTTCACCTTGCAATACACGATCAAATATACGAGCAGCTTCATCCGGAGATTTTCCCCCATCGAGATCTTGCTCACAATAACGGTTAAAACCTATACTTTCAGGAGTATAGATCGTCTCAGTAGTAGAAGTCGCAACCTTAAACTCTCCCGTTAATGAAATTTCATCATATCCATCAAGACCATGCACTACAGCAAAACGAGTATCGCTCCCCTGAAAAACATAATTGTAAAGACGCAATAGCGGCAAATTATAAACTCCGAGCAACTGGTATTTCGGCAAGGCCGGATTGACCAGCGGACCGAGCATATTGAAAAACGTACGTACTCCCAAAGCTTTACGAACAGAAGCAACGGCTTTCATGGCCGAATTGAAAAGAGGTGCATGCAAATAGGCAATATTACACATATCCATACTCTTACGAAGACGACTCATATCAGAAGTAAATTTTACACCGTGCTGCTCCATAACATTACTTGCCCCGCTTACCGAAGTAGCTCCGTAGTTTCCATGTTTCACAACGGGATAACCTGCTCCTGCTACGACAAAACATGCCGCAGTAGAAATATTGAACGTATTTTTTCCGTCACCTCCAGTACCGACTATATCGATAGGAGCATATTCGGAAAGATCGACAGGTATACGCATTTCAAGTAAAGCATCCCGAAATCCTGTCAGCTCCTCGACTGAGATGTTCCGCATTAAGAATACTGTAATTAAAGAGGCTATCTGCGCATCATTGTACTTACCCTGTACGATATTTTGAAGTATATCCCGAGCTTCGGTTCTCCCAAGATACCGATGTTCGAACAACTTATATAGAATTTGCTTCATTTCCGTTTTTATTTTAATGATAAAGAAAATTGCGAATAATCGTATGCCCTTCAGGTGTCAACACCGATTCAGGATGAAACTGTATGCCACGAACATCATATTTTCTGTGTCGAAGTGCCATGATCTGTCCGGAGGCATCTCTCGCCGTAATCTCGAGCTCTGCCGGAAATCCATCAGGACTGACCACCCAGGAATGATAACGACCTACTTGTATTTCTCGGGGCAATCCCGTAAAAAGCGAGTCGTCCGTAATAATTTCTACAGGAGTCTGCACCCCATGATACACCTCCTTCAGATTTTCCAATACCGCTCCGAAAGCTTCGCCAATAGCCTGATGACCAAGACAAACCCCTAAAATACTCTTTGTAGGAGCATAACGTCGTATCAACGGCAACAGTAACCCCGCTTCTTCTGGAATACCAGGACCGGGCGAAAGTATAATTTTATCGAAACGTTCTATTTCGTCAAGCGTAATTTTATCATTCCGACACACCTCGACATCGGTCTCACCCAACTCACACACCAGATGCAATAAATTGTAGGTAAACGAGTCATAATTATCAAATATCAATATCTTTTCCATATCTTCTAATTTTTCAAAGTCACCGCCATATCGATGGCTTTTTTCAAAGCTCCCAACTTATTATTTACTTCTTGTAATTCATTATCTTCTTTGCTGTGCGCTACAATTCCGCCTCCTGCCTGATACCACAATTCATGGTTACGACTCACAAAAGTACGTATTGTGATTGCTTGATTAAGATCTCCATTGAATCCGATAAATCCGATACAGCCACCATAAGCTCCCCGGTTATGAGGCTCTATCTCAGAGATCAGTTGCATAGCCCGTACTTTAGGAGCACCAGAAAGAGTTCCCGCCGGAAAAGTATCGATAAACGTTCCGACCGGATTAGCATCCGAATCAAGCTGTCCGCACACCCGAGAAACGAGATGTATCACATGACTATAATACTGAGGTTCTTTATAAAATAGGACATTCACATCATGACAATTACGGCTGAGATCATTTCTTGCCAGATCGACCAGCATCACATGTTCGGCATTCTCTTTCGGATCGGCAAGAAGCGTTTCGGTAAGCTCCCTGTCTTTGCAAATATCTCCTGTACGTCGGGTCGTTCCGGCAATAGGATCTATGTACGCCTTACCGTTTTCTATCCTGCAATGCGTTTCGGGTGAAGACCCGAATATACGATACCCTCCAAAATCGAAATAAAACAAATAAGGAGACGGATTGATAGAACGCAACGCTCTATATACCTTAAAGTCATCACCTGAAAAAGGCTGGATAAAACGACGGGAAAGAACAATTTGAAAAACATCGCCACGCAAACAATGCTCTATACCTTTACGCACGTTAGCCTTGTGTTGTTCATCGGTAACTGTGCTATATACGGGCGCGGTAAGAAAAAAATTATATGAAGCGAAATTTCTATTTTCGATAACCGACTCCAGTTCGTTAAGAGTAGTGCCCTCTCCTTCAGAAAGCATCTCAACCAAAGTCAATTCATTTTTAAAATGGTTAAATACAATCACCTGTTTATAAAGAATATAAAGTAGATCGGGAGCATCATTGCATTCATCATGGCTCTCTTTTACGGGAATATTCTCGAAATATTTCACAGCGTTGAATGTCGTGTAACCATATAACCCACATACCCGGCTCTCGTCACCGGATACTCTGAATCGGGAGATAAAACCGTTTATAGCCTTTTCTACGGTAAATGATTCATCGATCATCCTCTTTTCTCTGCATCCATCGGGAAATGTCATTGTACAGACTCCGCTGTTTACCCCGATACTCGCCAACGGACAGAGAGCTATAAACGAAAGGCTGTTTTCCCCTGCATGATAGTCGGAACTTTCCATAAGTACCGACTGAGGATAAATATCACGAACTTTAAGATAGATACTTACAGGCGTATGCAGATCACCTAATACTTTTTTACTTCGTGTTGTATAATCGAATGTTTTCATCTGACTTTTCATTTATTTTTCATCTCTCGAATATAAGTTTCAATATCTTTATCCCCCCTACCCGAAACGGTAAGTACGACCACATCCTCAGGACGAAAACGGAGTTTTCCGAGAGCTCCCAAAGCATGTGCCGATTCAAGTGCCGGAATAATGCCTTCAAGTCTTGTCAACTCAAATGCGGCATCTAACGCCTCATCATCATTTATAGCCAAAACCGTTGCGCGTTTATTTGTCGCCAAGTTTGCATGGATAGGCCCTATACCGGGATAATCGAGTCCGGCAGAAATAGAATAAGGTTCTTCAATTTGCCCGTCTTCGCTTTGCATAACGAGAGTCTTACTGCCATGAATAATCCCGATTTTGCCGAGTTGTATAGTAGCTGCGGACATGCCGGTATCGATACCCTTTCCTCCAGCCTCTGCGAGAACGATTTTTACCCGATCGTCATTAACATAATGATAAATCGTTCCGGCAGCATTACTGCCGCCACCGACACAAGCAATAAGATAATCAGGATACTCCCGTCCTTCTTGCAAAGAGAGTTGTTTCTGTATCTCCTCACTAATCACCGACTGCAAGCGGGCTACCATATCGGGATAAGGATGCGGCCCTACTGTAGATCCGATTATATAATAAGTATCCGAAGGATGACAGCACCAGTCTCGTATCGCCTCATTCGTAGCATCTTTTAGCGTCATATTGCCTGATGTCACCGGGTAAACGGTAGCACCGAGCATTTCCATCTTCTGCACATTAATATGCTGCCGCTCGACATCGGTTTTTCCCATATAAACAACACACTCCATATTCATAAGAGCGCAAACTGTAGCTGTCGCGACACCGTGTTGTCCCGCTCCGGTCTCGGCAATAATACGTCTCTTGCCCATTCGTTTGGCAATCAAAATCTGTCCTATAGTATTATTGATCTTATGTGCTCCGGTATGGTTAAGATCTTCTCGTTTAAGATAGATGCGACAACCATACCGCTCGGATAGCCGAGGGGCAAGATAGAGAGGTGAAGGACGACCGACATAATCACGCAACAAACCGTCAAACTCGTTTTTGAATGACTCGCTTTGAATAATGGGAAGATAGTTCTTCCTTAACTCCTCTACACATCCATAAAGAATTTCAGGAACGTACGCCCCTCCAAATTCTCCATAATAACCGTCATCATTTACTTGATAATCTTTCATATTGTCTTATTTTTTCGTTTTCACTATCTGTTTTCGGGATATAAAAAAAGAGGTTTGCCGTGTTGGCAAACTTTTTTTGTTTGATAATTGATTGATAACCAGTAGTTAGTTTCGCTTAA
>ERZ791915.306-NODE-306-length-56443-cov-37.166099_pt1 | contig 56443 bp, 46 predicted proteins | sample MGYA00510139_ERZ791915 | MGnify/ENA primary metagenome ERZ791915 (study PRJEB30046, sample SAMN00792117) | human gut metagenome | study: EMG produced TPA metagenomics assembly of the A metagenome-wide association study of gut microbiota in type 2... | reverse complement strand
ATAAACGGGCAGCATAACAAAAAAAAGAAGGCATCCTTTTTAGACACCTTCTTTCTTATTTTCGCAAAACAAACAAATCCTCTGTTCTATTCAAAGCAGTCGGCATCAGCCAAATATTTCCCGTTCAAATCTTTAGCAGAAAGTAGTAATTTCTCCGCTGCCAACGGCCATTTTATACCGACTGAAGGATCATCATACATTAATGTTGCTTCCTGATCAGGCGCATATACATTATCGACTTTATAGGCAAACGTCGCAGTATCGCTCAATACCAAAAAACCGTGAGCAAATCCACGAGGGATAAACAATTGTTTATTATTTTCCGCTGACAGTTCTACCATTACGTATTTCCCGAAAGTAGGAGAGGATTTTCGCAAATCGACCGCGACATCGAGTACCCGACCATTCAAAACTCTTACTAGTTTTGCTTGCGAATAGTTACCTTTTTGATAGTGTAATCCCCTCAACACTCCATACGTAGAATGAGACTGGTTATCTTGTACGAAATTTATCTCTCCGACATAACGATCAAATATTTCTTTCCGATAAGTTTCCATAAAATAACCCCGAGCATCTCCGAATTTTTGAGGCTCGATCACAAATACTCCCTGTATTTCTTGCTCCGTAAATTTCATAAATCTTCTTCTGTCTTAAAACCTGTCTAAATTTTCCAATAAAGAAATCCTGTCAGGTCATTCTTATGTTAGTTTTTATTTATCTGACTATTATTCTCACAAAAACGCACCCAATATCCTCAAAAGAAATTCCCAAGCCTGATTCATGTAAAACTCAGACCGGTCTTAGTCACAAAGATAGTGATAAAAGCTAAATTATATAAAAAGCCGAAGCGAAAAAGAGAAAATGTTTGTGGGAAAGTATGCAACAATAATCAAAATATCAACTCTTTGTTTTTATAAAGAATTATAATACCTTTGTCAACAACTATTTATGTATCCTCAAAATAAAATAAACAAATCTTTCGAGAACCTTTATTTTATCTGATGTAATATAAACTGTGTATAAAAAAATCTTTATGTATAAAATCATATATACAATTTTATTAATGACGATATGGAGTGCTTGCAACTCTCGTCATTCCGATATCGAAAATGCTTATATTCCCTCTGAACCGGATTATACTGACAACAAAATGTGGTACACAAATCTCAATGATACGGACAGTTGCGGTGCTGATGTATTCTATATAGTTTCAACATGGGAATTCGACTGGTATACCAATGACGGACAAATATGCCACTATGCCGATCCGGTCAATATTAAAGATCACCGAGATGATATGGCTATCGAAATCTCCAAAATAGCCCAATATATGGGACAGAAAAATAACTTTTATGCTCCATATTACCGGCACATTACTCTTAACTCTTGGGCTACATGCAATGAAGACACCATCAATCGGCGCTATCATACGGTTTCATTCAACGATGTCCAAAAAGCATTTCAATATTTCATCAACACAAATAATAATAATCGCCCGTTCATCTTAGCCGGGTTCAGTCAGGGAGGAAAATCGGTTGTCGAACTCATAAAAACGATGCCCGATGATGTCAAGAAACGGATGGTTGCCGCCTATGTTCTCGGCTACAAAGTCACTCCCCAAGACACGGCAGAATGTAAGAACCTCCGAGCTGCAAAAGATTCTCTCGACCTCGGTGTTACAATCTGTTATAACTCAGTTTCTGATATAAAATATATAAAGCCTGTAATAAGTGTTCCGTCCGCTATGTGCATAAATCCGGTCAACTGGAAAACCGATGCTACTCCGGCAATTCTTCATGATACTATTACCGTCACCTTATCTCCAGAACACAATGTTCTTGTCCTATCCGGTTATAGCGGCAGCGAATATACTCCTATTCTCGGGATCATCAACACCGGAGACTTTCATGGCGCAGAACCGTGGCTTTACAGCGAATGCCTTGCTAAAAACATCCAACAACGTATAAAGGCCTATCGAAAACTATATCCATAAACCAAACAGAAAATCTCGGATAACAATCAGACACTAAATGAGAAACTTTGTAAATTAAAAACCTATCTAAATGCACTAAACGACCTTATTCAACATAATATGCAAATTGATCCATTTCCATAAATGTTGAGGGGCTGTTGTTCCTTTTTCCAAAAAACTGTTCCATTGTCGGTTTAGTTGTTCCCCGTCAATCCAGTCAGACGCAACACTTTCTCTCAGACCGTCAATAGATTCTCCTACCCAATTTTGCAGCTCATTCGATAGCCATAATCGAGAAGAACGTCCAGCTTCTCCTTTCGGTGCCAAACGAACATTTTTCGGGAGTAACCGAGAGGCTATCTGGCGAATCATCCACTTATCCTGACAAGAACGTTCTTTCATATAATGCGGTAAAGCAAAAGCATATTCAATCAAACGATGGTCTAAAAACGGTTTCCGGAGTTCGGTAGAATGCATCATACTCACCCGATCATTAAACCGAAGAATATGCGGAATACGTTCATAAAACAAATCTCTATATCTCAGATTATCTTCTTCATCCCGAAAAGGATGCGGATATTCAGGTAAGTGCGCCAATTCTTTAAAATCGGACTTCAAGCAAGAACAAATTGCGGATTGGTCCATATCCCCTTTTCTCGGATAACTTGCCCAAACCTCATCAAGGCCGAGTCCGTCACACAAGACAGTAGTCCCCTGACGATGAGCAGTACTAAATAAACGAGCATAAGCCAATGATGAAAATCCGTCATAAGGTTCATCCTGTACTCGGGCGATTTTTACAGCTTCTTTCACCACTATATCAGGAGTAAGTTGTACCTGTTCCAAATGATATTCTGTATGTGAAAGCATTTCCTCTGTCCATAAAATTTCATCTGAAAATTTATCTCCGCCATAATAAGAATATACTTTAAACGGATCATGAGGAAATAACCGATGTATAAGACCTAACAAAAATGATGAATCGATTCCTCCGGACAGATTGAATCCGACCGGAACAGCCGCATCTAAATTATAGCGGACGCTATCCTCTGCCAATGATAAAAAACGTTCTGCTGCTTCTGTCTCCGATTCAGGAATTTCGACAGACTGTACTGCTTTATCGAATTCATACCATTGTCGTACATCCAAAGATGAAGAATTAAAAAACAAGCAATATCCAGCCGGAAGCTGATACACTTCATCCCAGAATGTTTCATAAGGCATTCCATACGTAGAATAAACCAAATACCCAGCCCAGCGACAGGATGACATTTGTTTGCGAATACCGGCAGCAAATAAGGCTTTTATCTCGGAAGCGAAATATAAATTTCCTTTCTGTAAAGAAAAATAAAGAGGTTTTACTCCAAATCGATCTCGTGCCATAAAAAGAGTTTTTGCCGACCGATCATATATGGCAATAGCAAAAATTCCGTTAAAACGATCGAGACATGATCTCCCCCAACGATGATAAGCCTTCAAGATAACCTCTTCCTCCGTATCGGAATGAAATGTATAATAACGGCTCAATAATTTTCTCAGTTCGACATGATTATATATATTACCATCGCAAACCAGAATAAGTCCGGTATCCTCATCCATATAAGGCTGTTCCGAAACGCCTTTTATCTGTTTTACCGCCAACCGGTTATGAATCATTCCTATTTCAGAATCAACTACCCAAGATATCCATGAACCCATATTATCCGGACCTCGATGAAGCTGCACTTGCGACATCTTTTTTAGTAACGACTTCATATTAGGAACTTCTCCTACTACACCTGCAATTCCGCACATATTATTATTCTATTTTATCGATTCTCGTATCGAACCTCAATCTGACAAAACTCAAGATTGCTTTTACCTAAAATCGGGTATCAGATTTCACCCAATCTCTTCATACAAAACATTCGTCGAAGACGTTCTAAAAAACATTTTTTTTAGAAAATAGTTCAAAGCTCATATCACATCTTACCAGCTAAAATTATTTTTAAGAAAAGGTAAATTCGCTTTCCGACTTGTATTATCTAACATTTCGGAATAAATATTACCGAGACAACGTATTTTCCCCCGAAATGAATATCGGGTAAAAATATCCCCGCCAATTTTCTCATACAATGAAAAATGATGTGCTGAGTGACGTCCTGATAAACGAAACAAAGGCGAATAATACCTGAATAACCTCCCTGAAGTAATTTCCCCGGGAGAATAATCACGGGAACGCATATACTGCATATTACTACCCCGTACATTGTGAAAACACAGATCATACTCTGGATGAGTCATCAAAAAAGTCCCTTGACGCTGCAACTTGAAAATATCACTCCAGAACTCCTCATCCCGGCATATTATACCAAGATCACCTCTCAGCCGTATAATTCGGCTTTTTTCAGGAAAATCTCCCGGAACACGTGTATAAAACTGCACCTTATCAGGATACAGAGCCTTATACTCCTGACAAATATCTCCTGTCCCATCATTCGATCCACGATCCACGATCACGACTTCCGTATCAAAAGTAGTACGCTGATTCAATATGCCATCCAGTCGAAGCCGTAAAGTATCTGCATGTTGCCGGGTAACCAAAACAACCGAAATTAAAGGCGAGTGCAATGTCACCCCCCGAAATACTAAACTTACTTCTTTTTTCATTATTCAGAGCATATTTAATTTTTTATGAAAATAATCTTGATTGTTCTGTCCAATACAAATGGCCTTCGAATTTTTCACATTTTTTAATCTGAAATAATCGACCATTCTTTCTTTTCAAACGGTTCAAAATCTGAAGAATATCATTTTATTTCGAATAAAACTCTCAGCAACTTTTTATTGCCTGTTGCATACACAGCGATACAAATCTTCTATCGTATCATTATATAAAAAGTCCTTTTTATTCAATTCTACCTGATATTCTTCTTTTACCATTTCTACAAAAGATACTGCCAACAAAATATTCCATTCCCGTAATTGTTTAAATCGAGTCCCCGGTTTTATTTCCTTCGATGAAGTACGAAAGAATAAAGTAGAAACATGATTCATAAAAAGTTTCTTATCCATAAAAACAACCTCCTATATATTCTTAACAAACGGGTTGGCAAGCTTTTTTGTTCAAGTAAAAAAGATTAATTCAAGAAAAAGCATTAATCCAATAAAATAAAAAAATCCCGCTTTACTCAATTGTTATCATAAAAAATACACCCCAAAAGTTTTTTATCTAACTTTTGGGGTGCAGATCATTAACATTAAATCAATCCTATCGACAGAAAAACTTTATATGCTATGATGACGGACAAACAGAGACAAACGTTCGTTCAACAAATCATACTGATTATCTTTGATAAAAGAAGTACAAGCCCGAATCCCTTCCTGACGACTTCCCGTTGTAATAAGAGAAATAGAACTTACACCATAATAAATTAATTCTTTCATCAATTCTCCACCTGTCATTCCGGAATAACCGATCGTAAAATAAAAACCATCAGCCAAAGGTTCTCCTAAATCAGTATCATATACCAGATGAAAACCGTGCCGAAGAAAAATATCCTTTAACCGCTTTGCTCTATGTCCATATTCCTTTACTTCTTCCAAAAATGCGAAATCCCGATCAGAAGCGGCCTTCATCATTGCGGCCATGGCATATTGCGCCGAATGGCTTACCCCAGAAGATATTGCATACAAAGCCCTATGAATAAAAACCGATCCGAATGTTCCTCCGCCATAACGATCGGTCAACCCGGGATACACACGATGATACAACTTATCGGAAATCACGACCACACCTATCCGCTGTCCGGCATAACTAAACGCTTTAGAACCCGATATCAACAATAAATAATTATCGGTATAACGAGCAACAGTAGGTTGGTAAGGCGGCTGAAAAGGAGTTCCCAATTCTTTTCGGAAATCCATTGCAAAATAAGCAAGGTCTTCTAAAACTATTACGTCATATTTATTTGCCAAATCTCCTATTGTCCTCAACTCTTCATCTTTGAGACATATCCATGAAGGGTTATTTGGATTGGAATAAATAACAGCAGCGATATTTCCTTTTTCCAAATAACTTTCCAATTTTTCCCGAAGCTTATCTCCTCGAAAATCATACACATCAAAAGCTTCATACTTATACCCAAGTACCACTATTTGTTGTTTTTGTACAGGGAAACCGGGATCGATAAAAAGAATCGTGTCTTTTTCCGGATTGCATTGACCTGCCACTAAAAACGATGTAAATGTACCCTGCATAGAACCGACTACCGGGACACAACCTTGCGGATCGACATCAACATCGATAAATGCTTTTACAAAACGTGCAGCTTCTTTCTTCAGACGAGGCAATCCGTCTATAACCGGATAAATCGAAGCAACTCCGTTACGTAACGCTTCAATCTCAGCTTCTACTCCGACAGCGGCAGGAGGCAATCCCGGAACTCCCATCTCCATATGAATAAATTCCTGTCCTGTTTTTTCTTCAAGACGTGATGCGATTGCGACTACCTCCCGAATAGTTGCCTTTCCGAAATCTGGAATACTCATCTCATCGATAGTCTCATTTACAATATCATAGTCAATTGGTGTATTTTTCATATTTATATATTTTTCGATATTCTCACAGATCAAACACTTTTATTTCATATCGGATAAAATTTAAAGTGCAGGAACAAATATATAAATTATTTAATAATAGACTTTCTTTTTTCCTATTTTAATAAAAAATCTACTGCTTTTTGAAATGAATTATACCGATTCAGAAGCACAATTATATTTATAGGAGCAGCCGGTAAACACAAATTTGATTATATATGTTTACCGGCTGCTCCTATGACAAGACCTTCGATCCCGTTTAAATTTTCCAATAAAAAATATCCGAAAAAGTTTAGACTGTCTCTTAATCTAATGGCAAAATCCCCTCCTCACATTGGGTCAGTTTTTCTATTCCTGAAGCTGAAACAACAAAGGTATTCTCTATTCCAACAGCTCCGACTTGAGGTATGACAAACTTAGGTTCCAATGCAAAAACCATTCCCTCCGCTAAAATGTCTTTTGAACGCGGAGCGAATACAGGAGCTTCATTTAATTCTATACCGACCCCGTGACCTATGAAACCGGCCTTTTGGCGATGACCCATAAAATTAGCTTCAAATCCCGCTTTTTTTGCAATATCAAAAGCCAGATCATATATCTCTGATGCCGCAACACCCGGTTTTGCCATCTTCTCGATTTCCGACTGTATTTCTAACGACACATTGTGCGCTTCTCTGGCTTTCTCCGGAATTTCTCCCAAAGAAAATACCCGGGACATATCACTCATATATCCGGTGAAATTACCCCCGATATCGACCATAATGGTATTCCCCGGTTTCATGATAGAACCATTACTGCTAATAGGAAGCGAAAGGTCGAGCCCTGCTCCGCCAAGAGCAAAATCATAAGGCGAAGGTTCATCTGCATTTTCTCCAGCAAGAACGCTTCCCATATATATTTCCATACTTTTTCCGAAAATACGCACCAGACCTAAAGACCCATGTAATCGAGCTAATCTTTCGAGTTCTATCGAATACTCCACATCCGACATTCCTTGCGTATAAACAGAAGGAGCTTTACGGTACATAGATGAATGATGCGCTGCAGATTCCCGAATCAATCCTATTTCATAAGGAGTTTTTATCGTCCGCACCCCTCGTATCAAAGGAGTCCCGTTTTCGATTTTCGCCTCAGAAAAAATATTCCTCAGCCGCATCGACTCATTATAAGTCAACGAGTCATTTTCAAGTAACAAAACTCGCGGCAGAGCAATGCCCAAACGACTCAATTCATCCGGAATTTGTTCAGGCTTGCGAATATAAACGACATTTTCTCTCGACAATCCCACCGGACGACGAACAAAATAAATCATCTCACCTTCCGCAGGAATGTATGTATATCCCGAAAATACTCTTCCCGATGTATAAAATAAATTTGCATTATCACTCACAAGAAAAGCATCCGCCCCACTCCTGCATATTACGGATTGTATCTTGCTCTTCCGTAATTCAATCTCGGTTGTAAAATTTTTTGCGTACATATATTCTTTACGATAAATTCATAAAATAATCGGTCAATTCAGAAAATGAATCAAATGCCAGATCAAAACGATCGGTCGATCCGAAGCCATACCGGACAAAAACAAAAGGCCAACCGGCCAAACGTGCCTGCACACCGTCACCATCAGTATCGCCTATATATACAGGGCTCTTCAATTGAAATCGCTGCTGAAGCAACCGCATATTCTCTCCTTTTTGCAGATAGGTATCTCCAAATGAAATAGAACCGGATATCCACTCTTCTATTTCTGCAAATTTAGCAAAAATCTGCAATTCTCCTTTCTCGCAATTACTCAATAAAAAAAGCCGGTATATCGTTGATAACCTTTCAATTCCGACCTTTACCCCATCAAATAATCTCCCGCCTCGTACTGGCAGTTCCCGAGCCTCTATTTCATGAACCCGGGCTACAAACTTTTCTCGATCTTCAGAAGTCATTCCGGGAGTAATTACTCGCATAATTTCATCGATAGGCGTTCCCATCAGTTTCAACAACTCTTCTCTCCTCAATACGGTAGAAACACCTACTTCTTCAAAAGCCTTATTCCAACACAAAGTATAAGTATCTACGGCATCCCAAAGAGTCCCGTCCATATCCAATACAAGGGCATCCGGTTTTGTTACTATCATAACAGATCAATACATTTTTCAAGTTGCATAAATCGAGAACCTTTTACCAAGATAGCAAACCCTTTTAGCGTATCCGACTTCAGGGAATCCGCTAAGGTTTCTGTCGTAGGATAACACTCCAATCCACCCGCTACTTTAACAAATTCCGTGCCGCAAAGAATAACCTTGTCAAATCCGGCATTTCTCAATTTGTCAACAATTTTCCGATGTTCGGCTTCGCTGTCGGCTCCGAGTTCACCCATATCCCCGAGGATAACGGCCTTATGGGAAGCATCCATTGCGATAAAATTATCCAACGCAGCGTTCATACTGGTAGGATTAGCATTATAAGCATCTAAAATCAGCGTATTGTTCCCCGTTTTCAGCAGTTGCGAACGCCTGTTCTGAGGCTCATACTCTTCCAAAGCTTTTTTAATAGCCATATCAGGGACTTTAAAATACGCTGCAATAGCAGAGGCAGCCAGCGTATTCGACAAATTATAATTTCCTATAAGACGCGTATTAACAGTAACCGGACTTCCCCCCTGCCTCATAAGGTCAAATGATAAATACGGAGAACAGCTCGTCAATTTCCCGGAAACAAATAATCCCGGAGTCTCCCCATACTCGCTTTTCTCGATACCTTCGCTTTTCGGTTGCAGAAAAATATTCTCATGGTGCAGGAATATGTGCCCGCCTCGTTGGCGAATATAGTCATATAACTCACATTTGGTTTTTATCACCCCTTCGAATGAACCGAAACCTTGCAAATGCGCTTTCCCGACATTTGTAATAATTCCGAAATTCGGTTCGGCTATGTTCGCTAATGCTTTAATTTCTCCGGGGTGGCTTGCCCCCATTTCGATAACCGCTATTTCATGAGCTTTTGTCAGCTTCAATAAAGTAAGAGGCACTCCGATATGGTTATTCAAATTTCCTTCCGTTGCCAGAACATTATATTTCTGAGATAAGCAAGCTGCGGTCAACTCCTTGGTCGTCGTCTTACCGTTAGTTCCGGTAATAGCAATTACCGGAATATTCAACACCCTACGATGAAGCTTTGCCAGAGCTTGCAATGTCTGCAAAACGTCATTTACCAAAATAATACGCTCATCCGTTGCCAATTCAGGGTCATCTACAACAGCATAAGCACACCCTTCGGACAAAGCTCGCAAAGCAAAGTCATTTCCATTAAAATTCTCACCTTTTAATGCAAAAAAAATAGAATCACAGACGCATCTACGGCTATCCGTCGTAATAGTACGATGCTCTTTAAATATCGAATATAATTCTTCTATTGTCACTTTTATACCAATTTTTTATATCGGCGAAATTACACTATTTTTTCAAAATAAGATTCTTATCCGCCAAGCTTTATACTCTCTGTCTCAACTTTTTTCATCGGTATCTTCATTGATCCCGAATGTCCGGTCTATCTTCAAAAACGGCAACACGGCAAATCCCGGTAATGTACAAATCATCACCCATATAAAGAAACGGTTATACCCTATAAGCTCTTCGATCCACCCGGCCGCCATTCCGGGAATCATCATCCCGAGAGCCATAAATGCCGTACAAATTGCATAATGAGCGGTCTTGTGTTCTCCTTCCGAGATATAGATCATGTACAACATATAAGCCGTGAAACCGAATCCATAACCGAACTGTTCAACCGCAACCGCAATATTTATCCACAACAGGCTTTCCGGTTGCATATAAGATAAATAAACATAAACCAAATTAGGTAAAGATATAGCCAAAGCCATCGGCCACAACCAGAAATGCAATCCCTTTCGGGATGCAGCTATTCCGCCCAATATTCCACCGATAGTCAAAGCAATGACTCCCACAGTTCCGTAAACCATCCCGACTTCTCCGGTCGTTAATCCCAATCCTCCGGCATCCCGGTCATCAAGCATAAAAGGAGAAGCAAGTTTCAACAATTGCGATTCTGCCAATCGATAAGTCAACATAAAAAGAATGCCGATTCCGATTTCTTTTTTTCGAAAAAAAGAGACAAAAGTCTTCCAAAATTCACGGAACACCTCCTTTACCGTACAAAAACTGCCTTGTATGTCTCCGGAGGGACGAGGAAGTACCCATCTATGATATCCGGATAAAAACAAAAACATTCCGGCCAATACAAAAAAAGTAATCGACCATGCAAACGGGATATTACCCGATAATCCCCTGAACAAAGCCTCACTTTTTCCGGTAAGCATCGCATCTGCCCGAATAACCATATAAGCAGGCTTATCCCCATTTAAATGGGTAAAAACCAACCTTTCTCCTGCAATTAATTGAAAACTGTTATCTCCCCGCCGTAAATGAGTGTTCAACACGATTTCTCTATCCGGTTCAGGTATTTTTATCGGTTTAACAGAAATAATTCCGACATTTCCCGACACGACGGAATTTTCCGTTTTCGCATTCTCTTCGTCACCGAAATGTTTCCGTATAAAATTTCCTAAAGGACGTGAAACATAATTCTCCCACCAAGATTCTGTCACAAGTCTTTTAGCTTTATTTGGCGACATCGTAACCTCCTCTGCAGGAACAAAACCTTGCTGCCTGTTATAATTATTTACTCTCGATACCACATTCTGTACACTGTCTACCGAAATTGTACCGGGAGCTATATAAAGAGTCGAAGATGAAAGGACAAAATCTTTCTGACTCGTAATGAATCGTTCATTTTCCGGAACAGGTGAATTCATCACTTTAAATTCCACAGGAGAATATCCCGAAACGATTTCAAGCCACCCGGCAAGAATAATCAACAGACCTTGCCCCGTAATCATGGCAATGCGGTAAAAAGTGCTGCGAATGCCGACATAAAGGGATTGCTCATGAGGTGTAAGAGCAATCATATAAAATCCATCGGCAGCAATATCATGGGTGGCCGAACTGAATGCCAGCAACCAGAAAAACGCAAGCGTAACCTGCAAAAAGAACGAGGCGGGGATCGTAAATGCAATCCCGGCAAGTCCGGCACCGACCAATAACTGCATCATTATTATCCACCAGCGCCGGGTTTTTAAAATATCGACAAAAGGACTCCACAAAGGTTTCAACACCCACGGCAGATACAACCAACTGGTGTATAAGGCAATCTCTGTATTGGATACTCCCATGCGCTTATAAAGAATCACGGCAATAGTCATTACTGCGACATAAGGTATTCCTTCTGCAAAATAAAGCGTCGGAATCCAGCACCACGGTGACCGTCTGTTTATTTTTCTCAGTGACATATCGGCTCTTATATTTTACGCCATTCCTTGCATATTCGGTTTGTTTCTTCTGAAGTTAAAGACACTTGCATAAATATATCTATAATCTCTTCTTTTGTAAATCGTTCGAAATCGGATTTACGAGGTAACGGAACGACTCCGCTCAAATCAATAGCCCCCGGACTGATCAACCGCTGTTTATCCCCTTCTTCATAATATTGAGTCGGACGATGCGTACGGCGGGGTAATATCCATAGCCTCCACACCGGAGCTTCATAAGTACACAATATATTCATCATCGGTTCTGTATCTCCATTGAGAACAGGCAATAATCGCAAGAGCAAGTCAAAGGCTTCGGCAATTCTATCCATTTGTCCCGATTCTACAAAAAACACGCTTTGAGGCCATCGTTCGAGCCTGCCTAACAAAATATTTCCGTCTCGATATACCGCCTCTCCTTGTTCACGATAAATATCGCTCCAAAGATACTCCAACGGGACAAATCCTTTGTTACCTGCCTGAAAATGCATGTGATCGGGAGCAGAAGCCCCGCAACGAGGACCGTTGTAAAAGACGATATAACGGTCGATAGCCCTGGCTAAATCCAGCATATCGTTCAAGCGGCCACAAATAGTCTGCGGTGTATGTATGACAGACGGTATAGTCAGATGTTTAGGGAAAATAGGATACGGATTGGCAAGCATGACATATTTCCCGGCAACAGTAATCCCGACTTGCTCCGCCGGTCTGTTTTCTTCACAAAGAAAACATTTCCGGTTTTGAATAGATTGCCGGTCGATAACTGCCGCTGCCGAACGTATTCGTTCCGGATTAAACTGTAATGTAACGGGAACTCCTTCCACAAAGACAATCCGAGTTTCCACCCGTTCCAATGCCTGACAGTTTTTATCGAGTAATGCCCACACGGAGCGTTGCTCTCGGATGAGGCGATCTGCACAGTCCGAATCGATCTCAAATTTATTCATCTCTCATTCATTTTTTCCCGCACTTCTATTTCGAAACTACGCAATTTGTCTTTATACGAATTATTTGCATTTATTTTTTCTACGACAAGTGCGGCATCCGAATTACCCTCCCAACGACGACAAAGATATATCGGCTCATAGATGCGTCCTATTTTATAACTTCGCGAGAACATCAGTCCGAGAGCATAATCCTCGCCATAACTGGTATTCGGTACGGTAAACTTTCGCAGCAATTCGGTACAAAAAGCACGTGGCGCACCCAACCCGTTAATGCGTAAAGCGTTATTATGCCCATTTTCGTCTGTCCATTCCCGATGATCAATAATACCCGGCGGAATGACCTGCATATCGAAATCGGTCATAATGTAGCTGCCTACCACCATGGCGCATTGCTCACGATGAAACATGTCTATAATTCTTTGCAGCGTATGCTTGTCTTTATAAACATCGTCACTATCGAGCTGTACAGCATATTTTCCACATTGAGATGCAAATATCCCGACATTCCAACACCCGCCTATTCCGAGTGTGTCTTCTTCAGGGATAAGATGAATCAGTTTTCCATCCGAACTCAGATCTTTCAAAATGTCCGTTGTTCCGTCCGTCGAATGATTATCTACGACAATTACATTGAAAGGGAAATCGGTCTCCTGTCCCAATGCCGAACGTACAGCATCCCCAATTGTTCTCGCCCGGTTATATACCGGAATAACGACCGAAGCCTCCACATCAAACTTCATTGCAGATGCATCGAACGTTCGTGTTCGTGCAGGAAGCCACGCACCGATCGTTTTCAAATAATCGGTACAAGCTCGTTCCATCTCTATCTGTACGGCACGGTTGCGCGGATCGACATAGTCAAACTGCTTTTCTCCGGATTTACGGAAATCATATTCGTCTTGAGAATATAAAAATTCAGGAATATGTACAGGCAAACTTTTTCGGGAAACTCGTAAACGCAAATCATACCATCCCGCATAACGGTATATCTCTTTCATCTGTCCGGCAGCCTCCCGAATAGAGCGATTCCGATAAAACAGAATAGTCCCGAAATCGAAATCATCTCTTATACTACCGGATAGATAATCTATTACCGGATGTTTTTCTTCCTTTCCGGCAATGTTTTTATAGTAATCGGCATAACAAAGTCCCGAACCCGTATCTTCCGCAATACGGATAAAACGGTCTATTGCACAACTCCCGAAACATACGGGACTATATCCCGAACAAAGTATCGTATAACCGTCTTCAGGAATATTTTCGGCAATTTGTCGTATGGTTTCCGTAGAGTACAGATCATCGACAAACAAAGACCTGCACCCTTCGATACCCGGATCATTCCGGTCTTTTGATAACAAAAGCATTATCGATAACGAATAACGGCTCTTTTTGAGAGAAGCGACAGTCGAAGATACTTGCTCGACAGAATCAAAAGGGAGAAAACAAGATATTACAGGAGATTCCATAATTATGATTATTGGTGTTTCATATATTCATCGACAGCTTTCTTTACCGATCTGTGCAGTAGCAGTAGCTCCTTTGCCGTATCATAATCCAAGCCCGTTTCTTCCACAATCATGCGAGCCCCCCGATCTATCAGTTTCTGGTTGGTCAATTGCATATTCACCATTCGGTTGCCTTTCACCCGACCCATTTTTATCATTGTGGCGGTAGAAATCATATTTAAAACCAGCTTTTGCGCCGTACCCGATTTCATACGTGTACTTCCGGTCACGAACTCTGGTCCTACGATGATCTCGATAGGAATATCAGCTTCCCGAGAGACCGGAGAACCCGGATTACAAGAAATGGAAGCCGTAAGAATTCCGGCTTTCCGACAGTGATGCAACGCTCCGATCACATAAGGCGTCGTACCGGATGCTGCAATTCCGATTACCGTATCGAGGGGACCGACATTGCGGTCGCAAAGCTCTTTCCAACCCTTCTCAGCACTATCTTCTGCAGCTTCTACCGGATTGCGCAATGCAGTATCGCCTCCGGCTATGAGTCCGATCACATAAGTATTCGGCATGCCGTAAGTGGGAGGAATCTCCGAAGCATCCAATACGCCGAGCCGTCCGCTCGTACCTGCCCCTAAATAAAAAATACGACCGCCCCGTTTCATCTTCGGGACAATCGCTTCTACCAGTTTTTCGATCTGAGGTATTGCCTTTTCTACCGCAACGGCAACTTTTTTATCCTCTTCGTTGATTCCTACAAGTAATTCATGTACCGATTTCTCTTCCAAATGATCATGTAAAGAGGGCATTTCGGTTATTTTTTCAAATTTCATCTTAATTCAGTTTGCTGCATTTAAATGATATTTTACAAGTTCCGTAACAGGAGCGGATAGAATTTTACCGACCGTCAAAGAAAGAGATCGCGCCACCTCTAACAATACCGGACGGTAATAATATGCCACAGAACCTACCATGTGCACCGTTTCTCCTTGAGGATAATGCAGAACGTTTCTACGAAAAAAAGATGTGAATGCATTGACCGCCAATAGCCGTATTTCAGGTTCGTCAAGATTTTCCGCAACAAACGGAGAAAGCGAAGCGAGAAACCGGTTCGGAAACGGCTCTTTATAAACAGCTTGTAAAATCTGTTCCCGAGAAAGTTGAAAACGGGCAAAAAAACGATCTCTTAACGGTTGGGAAAGTTCCTCTTTCAGGCAATCCGCCACCAAACGTCGTCCTAAATCCGCACCGCTACCTTCATCTCCCAAGATAAAGCCGAGAGGCGAAACATGCTGCTCTATATTTTTCCCATTATAATAACAAGAGTTCGACCCTGTCCCCAATATACAGGCAATACCCGATTCATGCCCGCATAACGCTCGTGCAGCACCTAACAAATCGCTGTTTACTTCGACTTGGTCACAACCGATCACATATCGTAATAATCCCGAAATCATCTGGCATTGAATCGGAGTAGCACACCCGGCTCCATAAAAAAAGACTTCGGTTATATCGGTAACAGGAAGTCGTTCGAGTACCTCTCTCGACAATATTTTCCTGATCTCGTCATCTGTTTGGAAAAAAGGATTTATTCCCGCTGTCTTAAATGCGATCGTTTGAGTCTCGTCTGCCAAACACCAATCGGTTTTGGTAGAACCGCTATCTGCTATCAGTATCATTTTTTCAATTTTCTGGAAATTGTTGCAATGTATCAAATTTTTCGGGAATCGGATGAAAGTCGTCTCTAAAAAATTATTGAAATATTCGGTGTCAATATATTCTTTCAATCGCACTGTTACGATAATAATGCGACAATATTTCCCGATAAGAGTACCCCTTCGCACCCATCACCGCCGCACCGATCTGACAAAGACCGACTCCATGCCCCCAACCTGCCCCTTTCAAGGTATATGACTGCGGAATACCATCCTTCACATTTTCCGGATGTACCGTAAATGCAGAACTGTATAAATGCGAAGCGGACAAAATACGCCGAATAAACAACTCTTTACCCACAACACGTGAAACTTTAGTCCCTACAATACGCAACCGGACAATTCGCCCGGAAGCCCCTCTTGCCAAAGGAACAAGCGAAACAATTTCACCGAAATCTATACCCGACCGTTTCCGGATAAGGTTCGCCAGTTCCGACTGGGTGTAAGATACCGACCAACGGTAAAAGTCGGTAGTCTCCTGATCATACCCGTTCAGCACTTGTTCCAAAATCTTCGGGTCTCGTGTATTGCAAAATGCTTCGGGCGAAGATTCTATAAATTCCGAAGCATTCTTCTCATCGGCCAAGTCGGGGATTTTTTCATCCGAAAACTTATCATACACAGGGATAAGGTAGGGATGATGCTTCTCTTCCCAACAATTTTCAAACAGTTCGCTTACTCCGCCGCAACATTTTGAGAATCGTGCATCGCAAATCCGGCTTTCACTTGTCAGGACTTCGCCACGGGTAGATCGTACAGCTTCTGCCACCTGAGGGGTAGCGATACGGGTTATCCCCTGATAACGTTGACAATGATCGTCAGCACAAACATCAAATAAAAAATGATCTTCCCTATCATACCAACAGACGATTTCATCAGGGTTTTCCCTCTTGTTACTTGCCCTTTTATTTCCCGGTTTCCCATTAAAACGGGGAAGTTGGGCCAATAACCAGCTTCGGGAAATTACAGCATGGGCCTTAAGCAATTCAAGCGAAGCCGAAGCACTCATCTCCGATGATATGACACTCGTCAAATATTTTTCCAAAGCAATACGGTTTATCGCTACAATCTCCGTGTCATCGGCAATCAGTTTCAATATTCCAGAGAATCGTTGTGTTTCTTCCCGCTCCCAATGAAAATCCACACCGATAGTCACACTGTTCAAATCGAACGAACAGTGCTCATTCTCCGGAATGAACATCAAGGAATCGTATTCCTTACCATTCCATAAAATTCGATTGCCGGACAAGCATATAACCTTATGCTCCCCCTCAGTTATTATATCGGAAGGAGATACCGAAAACTTTCCGTTCAATCTGAAAACAATCTCTTTACGGTGTAAAATACCGACTTCGATCCGGGGTTCTGTCATAGGTCTTTAAATATGAAAACAGATACAAAGTAAATGATTTTATTCCGGGATCTGCCGCTTTCCGACAAATGAAAAACAGGTCTTGCAATCATAATCACTTCAAATAAATACCTTTTTCTTTCAAAGATTCATTTTCCGTTCATATTCTTCTATAATCTTCCGGATTTCTGCCGTATTACTTTTCGGATATTCTCTTTTCATCACAATACTATCTTCGAGGTAATAACCTTCATGATCCTGACGGGTCAAAAAGAATGTGGTGTCGGTCAGCATCGTCGCATTAAATTTCGCACTCCACAATCTAAGATCATTATATTCTACCAATAATACCGCATTTCGACCCTCTTGTGACAATAATTTCACCTTCCCTTGTTCTATCCGATTTCCGAAATAATAGGTATAGACATAATCCCCTATATTGTCCTTATCTGTCAGTATCTTCATCGAAACTATAATTTCATTACGATTCAAACTCCAAGCCCAATTTCCCCCAAAATCGAAAGTCGTCAGGACTGTCCGAATCGCTCAATAACTCAGCCGAAGATTCCGGCTCTTTTATCTCCCGAGAACGGGGACTCCCCGTACACGAAACCCAGAAGATCAGGTGCAATAAAACAACACAATAAAACAGACTTCTCATAATCGTGCGAATTTAATATTTTCATAAAACAAGATCAATCTCGATGCGTTCGCTTGTAGTCTTCAATTACCCAACGCCCTTCTTCAAGCTCTCCTTCGGAATAGTATTTTGTCATAATAATACTATCTTCGAGGTAATAATCCTCAGGTTTCTGCCGGGTCAGAAAGAATGAGGTATCGGTCAACATCGTCGCATTAAACTTTGCACTCCACGGTATGGTAGCTTTGTCATCCCCTACCAAAAGTACTGCATTACGACCATCCTGTGACAATAATTTTACATAACCTACTCTTATGCGGTTTCCGAAATAATAGATATATAAGTAATACCCCACACTGTCTTTATGTGACAATATCTTCATTGAAACCGAAGCTTCGTCGTCATCTGCAAACCAATGCCAACTTCCTTCAAAGTCGAAATCCGTCAGGCTCGAATCGCTTAATAACTCAGCCGAAGATTCCGCCTCTTTTACCTCCCGAGAACGGGAACTCCCCGTACACGAAACCCAGAAGATCAGGTGCAATAAAATAATACCATAAAACAGATTTTTCATAATTATTTCAAATAAATACCTTTCTTTTTTAACGCTTCATATCTGATTCTTTCTTTTTGATTATATTCTTCTATTATCTTCCGGACTTCTGCACGTTCTTTTTCAGGATAATATTTTGTCATCACAATACTATCTTCGAGGTAATAATCCTCTGGCTTCTGTCGGGTCAGAAAGAACGAGGTGTCGGTCAGCATCGTCGCATTAAACTTTGCACTCCACGATCTATGATCATTATATTCTACCAATAATACCGCATTTCGACCCTCTTGTGACAATAATTTCACCTTCCCTTGTTCTATCCGATTTCCGAAATAATAGGTATAGACATAATCCCCTATACTGTCCTTATCTGTCAGTATCTTCATCGAAACTATAGTATGACTATCAACCCAGCACCAACGCCAATTTCCTTCAAAGTCGAAATCCGTCAGGCTCGAATCGCTTAATAATTCAACCGGAGATTCCGGCTCTTTTATCTCCCGAGAACGGGGACTCCCCATACACGAAACCCATAAAATCAGGTGCAATAAAACAACACAATAAAACAGACTTCTCATAATCGTGCGAATTTAATATTTTCATAAAACAAGATCAATCTCGATGCGTTCGCTTGTAGTCTTCAATTACCCAACGCCCTTCTTCAAGCTCTCCTTCGGAATAGTATTTTGTCATAATAATACTATCTTCGAGGTAATAATCCTCAGGTTTCTGCCGGGTCAGAAAGAATGAGGTATCGGTCAACATCGTCGCATTAAACTTTGCACTCCACGGTATGGTAGCTTTGTCATCCCCTACCAAAAGTACTGCATTACGACCATCCTGTGACAATAATTTTACATAACCTACTCTTATGCGGTTTCCGAAATAATAGATATATAAGTAATACCCCACACTGTCTTTATGTGACAATATCTTCATTGAAACCGAAGCTTCGTCGTCATCTGCAAACCAATGCCAACTTCCTTCAAAGTCGAAATCCGTCAGGCTCGAATCGCTTAATAACTCAGCCGAAGATTCCGGCTCTTTTATCTCCCGAGAACGGGGACTCCCCATACACGAAACCCATAAAATCAGGTGCAATATAATAACACCATAAAACAGACTTCTCATAATCACTTCAAATAAACACCTTTTTCTTTCAAAGCTTCATTTTTCGTTTGATATTCTTCCATACTCCTCCAGATTTCTGCAGTATTACTTTTCGGATATTCTCTTTTCATCACAATACTATCTTCGAGGTAATAACCTTCATGATCCTGACGGGTCAAAAAGAATGTGGTGTCGGTCAGCATCGTCGCATTAAATTTCGCACTCCACAATCTAAGATCATTATATTCTACCAATAATACCGCATTTCGACCCTCTTGTGACAATAATTTCACGGTTACTTGTTCTATCCGATTTCCAAAATAATAAGTATAAATATAATATCCGACGCTATCTTTATCAGTCAATATCTTCATCGAAACTATAATTTCATTACGATTCAAACTCCAGGCCCAATTCCCCCCAAAATCGAAAGTCGTCAGACTGTCCGAATCGCTCAATAACTCAGCCGAAGATTCCGCCTCTTTTACCTCCCGAGAACGGGGACTCCCCGTACACGAAACCCAGAAAATCAGGTGTAATAAAATAACACAACAAAACAGACTTCTCATAATCGTGCGAATTTAATATTTTTCATAAAACAAGATCAATCTCGATGCGTTCGCTTGTAGTCTTCAATTACCCAACGCCCTTCTTCAAGCTCTCCTTCGGAATAGTATTTTGTCATAATAATACTATCTTCGAGGTAATAATCCTCAGGTTTCTGCCGGGTCAGAAAGAATGAGGTATCGGTCAACATCGTCGCATTAAACTTTGCACTCCACGGTATGGTAGCTTTGTCATCCCCTACCAAAAGTACTGCATTACGACCATCCTGTGACAATAATTTTACATAACCCACTCTTATGCGGTTTCCAAAATAATAGGTATATAAATAATATCCAACACTATCCTTATGTGAAAATATTGTCATTGAAATTGCTGCTTCACCAGAATTATTCCATCCCCAATGTCCATAATAGTCAGGAGCTTTTATACTATCTATATCTTTGTAGATCTCAGTTGCAGCACTATTCCCCGCTTGGGAATCAGCCTTCCCCGAACAAGAAATAAAAAATATCAGGTGCAGTACCAATACACCATAAAACAGATTTTTCATATCAGTATTGTTTTAACATTTCATCATACGACTTGAATTTATCCATCCGATTAATCCAGCCATCTAAGAACTTTCTTTGAGACTCATCGTCATCTACAATTTTATGATAATTGGCAATCCTATTTTTCCGGTATTGTTCATAAATCTCTCCGGGATTCGGATGCCGATTCAACACCTCGATCGTTTCCGGGCCGATAAAACCATCTACATCTACCTGACCACCCAGTTGATTGATTGCCCGTTGCAGATTTCTTACAGCCGCATCTCGACCGGAATTTATATAAAAATCGAAATAGAGCTGCCTGATCACCGGATCATCGATCTCTCCCGCCCGCGAAGGCTTCCAAAACTCCTCTCTGTAAATCTTCTTTGCCCCCTCAGGTGTAAGCTTCTTCAGATTTTCCACTGTCGGTTCCACACCGATATGTTTTTTTGCAAATGCGTTCCACGTGCTCGACGATATACCGTGGTTGGTCGCTCCGCCTCTGTCATAACGGCTGTTGACATATCCCCCTTCGCTTTCCAGAACTTTGGCTACCTGATCCTCAAAACCGCCCGGTTCCTTGTCTGCCCGCCTACGTTCCAACTCCTCCTGACCGAGGGGACCTTCTCCCGCACTATATTCAAGTCCGGAACGGGGACGGGGCGGATCGGGTACAACAAATGTACTTAATAAAGGCGATTTTGTCAATACATCCCAACCATAATATTTCTCGCTTTTTTTATTGTCCTGCGAAAGCGGAACTTGTGCGGCTTCCCGGGCAGAACTTTGACCGGCATTGCCGGTATCCGGACGATCTTTTGTCCGGTCGCCTTCCGATAACATACTCAAACTGAAATTTCCCCGAGAGTCTCTGTAATCTTGTCTTTCGGATCGATCTCCCGGTGTCGAATTGCCGGAGATACTTTTCATCGCCTCCTGATAGGTACGGTCACGCCCCGGTCGATATTGATACTTGGAATTATCCGCATCCCAAACCGAGATTCGGGCTGGTATCCATTTCCCCGGAAACAGAGATCGCTTCATAAAACTGTTGGTTTCGGGATTCCATAATATTTCTTCGGGTATCCCATCTTCATAGTTCAAGTTTTGCTTTGACATAATTATGATTTTTATAGATTAACAATTACGCCGATAAAAATAAGCCCGAAAAAAGTGCTCTTTATGCGATAATTATAAAATCGTATAGGCAATATTTATATACTTCTTGCATATACCTTTTCAGGGGAGTGTACAGATAGTTCATCTCTTGTAAGATAACCGCTTAAAATAAGCTGACCCGATCGTATTTTTTTATTGGAAAATTTAGACAGACTTTAAAACTATCCGTAATTTTGTACCGTATTTAAACATTGAATACTTTATATGAAATATATGGATACTCGCAAACGGGTTTCCTGCGGATTATCAGTTTTCCGCAAGATCAAAGGTCTGTTCGTTACAGGGTGGAAACGTTACAAATCATTATACCGGAAGTCTCCGTGGTATAAAAAAATCGTACAAATAATACTGACCTTTATCTTATTATTCATTTTCTACCTGTTTTTGGTAGATATTAATTTTCTTTGGCTGTTCGGAAAGTCTCCCGGATTGGCAAGCATCAACCATCCTCAGCAAAACATTGCATCCGAGATTTACAGCGCAGACAGCAAACTGATCGGAAAATATTTCAGAGAAAACCGTACACCCGTCAAATATGAAGAGATCTCTCCGATAATCATCAATACTCTTATCTCGACCGAAGACGAACGTTTCTATAAGCATTTCGGAGTCGATATACAAGGAGTTTTCGCTGCCGTGAAAGACATGACACATGGCAAGGCACGAGGTGCCAGCACCATCACTCAACAACTGGTAAAAAACATGTTTAAAGTCCGTTCGCAATATTCTACCGGACTTTTAGGATATATTCCGGGAGTAAAACTCTTGATCATGAAATCGAAAGAATGGATCACCGCAATCAAAATAGAGATGTTCTATACCAAGCAGGAGATACTGACCATGTATTTCAATACCGTCGATTTCGGCAGCAATGCCTACGGTATAAAAACAGCATGCAAAACCTACTTCAATACGACTCCTAAAGATATTACTTATGAACAGGCCGCTACACTTATCGGACTGTTAAAAGCGACCACAACCTACAATCCCCGCGTGAATCCTAAAAACAGCCTAAAACGCAGAAATGTAGTACTTGACAATTTACAGGCTCATAAGATAATAACAAAATCGCAATGCGACTCTCTAAAACAACTTCCCATACGGCTTCATTACAACCTGGAGTCGAATTATAACGGATCTGCTCTTTACTTCAGAGAAGCTGTCGCAGAATCTCTGAAAGAATGGTGCAAAGACAATGACATCGACCTCTATTCAGACGGGTTAAAGATATATACGACTATCGATACCCGCATGCAGGCGTATGCCGAAGAGGCCGTAAACAAACAGATGCGTATCGTTCAGAGAAATTTTGATAATCACTGGGGAAAAATAAATCCTTGGCAAGATAGGAATCATAGAGAAATCCCCGATTTCATAGAAAATCTGGCCCGAAAAACCTCAGCTTACAAAATTTTGGAAGAGAAGTTCCCGAACGATCCGGATTCAGTCGCTTTCTATTTGAATAAACCTCATAAGTTGAAAGTTTTCGATTATCGACTCGGACGTAAAGATACGACATTCAGCACAATGGATTCGATCCGTTATATGGAACGCTTTATGCATTGCGGATTTGTTGCGATAGAGCCGCAAACCGGCGAAGTAAAAGCATGGGTGGGAGACATCGATTTCGATTCTTGGAAATATGACAAAGTTCTGTCAAAGCGCCAACCCGGATCTACATTCAAACTTTTCGTATATAGCGAAGGCTTCAATAAAGGTCTTTCTCCTTGTGACGAACGCATCGACCAATATATCGAATGGGACGTACTCGAAGACGGCAAACCGGCTAAATGGATACCTCACAACGTAAACGGTATTTACACGGGTGATACGATGACTCTGAAAGCTGCTTTTGCCCGTTCTATCAACACGATAGCCGTGCAGATAGCCAGGGAAGCCGGAATCCCCAATATTATAAAAACAGCTCATGCTATGGGTATAAAAACTCCGTTGAACGAAACACCGGCCATTTCACTGGGGGCTTCGGACATATCGTTACTGGAACTGGTAAACGCCTACGGAACTGTTATAAATGACGGTATGGTACACGATCCGGTTATGGTGACACGCATCGAAGATAAAAACGGGAAAATCATTTATCGCCATAAACAAGAACAAAAACAGGCATTACCTTATGAAACAGCTTTCCTTATGACACAAATGCTTATGGCCGGGCTTACCGAGCCGATGGGAACTTCTCAAGCACTTTGGGGATATGATCTTTTTCGATACAATACCGATTTCGGCGGAAAGACAGGAACTTCGTCTAATCATTCCGATGCATGGTTTGTAGGTGTAACACCGAATCTTGTCGGAGGTTGTTGGGTCGGAGGCGAACACCGCAGTATTCATTTCCGTACGGGAGCTCTCGGACAAGGTAGCAGAACCGCATTACCGGTATTCGGATATTTTATGGAAAAAGTTCTTGCCGATGACAGCCTGTCAAAATATCGGGCGCGTTTCCCGAATCCGAAACAAACCATCTCCCGGTCATATCAGTGCCGAACTCCTTATCCCCCGATAGAGCCGGACTCTATGGATATGGAAACAGACAGCATAGCCGTAAGTACAGATAGGTATATAAACAAAGATAGTCTCGTTTCCGAAAAATAAAATTCGACATACTATTCGGTATCGATTTTCGCCTTTCGAGCCTGGGAGTGTTGATACCGACGCTTGATATGATACAAATATCCGTCTTTCAATAAACGTGCGCCAGTCTGTTTAAAAGAGAAAGGGACTTTGCCATGAATACACTGCTTCCGAATATTCAATACCCAATCATAATTGCATATCCGGGCTCGGTTTCCCGATTTTCCTCCTACGATCACCTGTTCTACCCATGTATCCAGACAATTATAAAAATCGATGTCGCTTAACAACGGCTCGCAAATAATCAATTTGTGCCGTATCGGTGCATCTCAGTAAATCGGCAAACGGAAATCTGTCCGGTCTTGATGCTCCATCGTACAGCAGATCGTTACATTCTCATAACCATCTCCCTAATCTTCCGGAATACAATTCAAGAAACGATCTATCGTTAATACTTATTTATACCATATCGAACCGGGTTTATTACCCATTTCAAACTCAAGGGTAGAACCGTTCATGATCTGTTCGTGAGTGATGTAACTCTTATCATAAGGTTTTCCGTTCATCTTTACCGCCTGTATATAGATATTTTCCCGACTTACACCTTTCGCCAATACGGTAAAGACTTTTCCATTCTCCAAATTTATTCTTACTTCAGGAAAAAGAGGCGTTCCGATTTCATATCGACCGCTTACCGGATCGACAGGATAAAAACCCATGGCACTGAACACAAACCAAGCCGACATCTGGCCGCAGTCTTCATTCCCGCACAATCCGGCAGGAGTATTCAGATACAGTTCATGCATCACTTTAGCCGCATATTCCTGAGTCTTCCACGGTTTATCGACTTTATTATAAAGATAAACGACATGATGGCTCGGTTCGTTTCCGTGTGCATATTGCCCGATCATTCCGGTACTGAAAATCGGTAGATTATCATCGGCATCAGGAGCATAAGCAAACATACTGTCGAGCTTTTCCGCAAAACGTTCTTTGCTCCCCAATAAACCGATCAACCCGTCTATATCCTGCGGAACGTACCAGAAATATTGCCAAGCATTGCTCTCTGTAATATGCTCGGTATAGTCTTTTGCCGTAAAGCCGGAGATAAATTTACCTTTACTATCTCGCGGCTGCATAAAAGAAGTCTCGGGATTATATAAATTGCGAAATGATTGCGAACGCTTGTAAAACCTTTCCGCAATTTCCTTTTTCCCCATTTTCTCAGCCATTCTGGCGATGCAATAATCGTCATAAGCATATTCCAAAGTCTTAGACAGCGACTCTTTTTCCATATCATACGGAATATAACCGTATTTTTTATATAACCCGATTCCCCGATAATCGTCTCGATCGGCAGAACTTACGCAAGCTTGCAAAGCCTTCTCCGCATCAAAATCACCGATTCCTTTCAAATAAGCATCCACAATAACCGGGACAGCATGATAACCGATCATCATATCGGTTTCGCAACCATACAGATTCCAAAGGGGCAAACTCCCGTACTGATCATAAAATGCAAGAAACGCCTTCACCATATCGTCAGTCCTCTCCGGTTCGGTATAAGTAAACAGCGGATGAGAGGCACGGTAGGTATCCCACAGTGAGAATGTCGAATAATTTACCCACCCGTCTGTTTTATGTATCTTCTTGTCTGGTCCGAAATAAGATCCGTCCGCATCGCTGTAAATAGTAGGAGCGATCATCGTATGATACAAAGCCGTATAAAATTTCACCAAATCATCCCGATCACCTCCTTTTACCTCGATTTTCGATAATTGCCTATCCCAATTTTTTTCAGCTTGTAAACGATAACGATCAAAATTATTGTCAGGAACTTCCGCTTTAAGATTCAAGGCCGCCCCTTCCATACTGACTCCTGAAATCCCCGTGTTTACCAGAATTTGTTCACCTTCTTTCGTACCAAAATCGAATCGGGCGACATAAGCGGTTCCGATCCGCCCTTCCTCCGGTGTAGCAATGGCTGTCGTATCGATATGGCAAATGGTAAAAGGTTTAGAAAAACGGGTTTGGAAATATACCCGCTGGTCGGGAGACCATCCCCGAGAAAAACGGTATCCTCGTACCGTTACCGAATCGATCACCTCGATATACGAATCTGTTGTAAAATCCCAGTTCATCGCTTTTTTCAAGTTCAGAAAAACCGCAGCCTCCGCTTCCGGAAAAGTATAGCGTTGTATTCCGCACCGTTCAGTCGCCGTCAACTCCACATGAATGCCGTAATCTTTCAACAACACCTGATAATATCCGGCAGATACCGATTCATCGTCATGAGAAAATGAAGAATAAATTCCTAACGGCTGCGGAGCTTCCCGATAAGGCAATGTCACGGGCATGAAAGAAACATCATACAGATCTCCCGCTCCCGTTCCGGAAAGATGTGTGTGGCTGAATCCGGCAATCGTACTGTCCGGGTAAAAATAACCGGCAATGCGATCCCAACCCGGCAACCCGTTATCGGGACTGAGTTGTACCATACCGAACGGAACTTGCGCACCCGGATAAGTATTTCCCGTAAAATCCGTTCCGATCAAAGGATTTACATACTGAACATAATTGTTTTCTGTTTTCTTGGTTGAATCACATGCCGACACGAATAATAGTATCAGAACAAACGATAAAGGAATATTTTTCAAGACCATTCAAAGTGTTTTAAGGTTTGCACAAATTTACTTAAAAATACAAGTCTGTCTAAATTTTCTCATAAGAAAACATCTTCGGGTCATCTTCACGTTTTCTTCCGGTCTGTTTTCCCGTTCTTGAAAAGACAGGTATTTTATATCAAGACGCTCAAAACTTAAAAATCCCTTACTCCATTATGAATTTAAAATTCTTTTTGTCTAATTTTACGAGTCAGATATTATAAAAACAATAAAGATGAAAATAGACCATATCGCCATTTGGACAGACGACATCGAGACGATGCGTGACTTTTATCTTACCTATTTCGATGTAACCTGCGGAAATAAGTATGTAAATCCGATAAAAAATTTCACTTCCTATTTCCTATCTTTCGGAGATGGAAATGCCCGTATCGAACTGATGACAAAACCCGGAATAGAAGAAACAAACGGGAAACGGGGTTTTATCAAAGGACTTGCACATCTCTCTATCACCATCGGCTCAAAAAAAGATGTCGATAGTCTTACGGAACGCTTGAGAACAGATGGCTACACCATTGCCGGAGAACCCCGTACATCGGGCGACGGATATTATGAAAGCGCCGTTCTCGACCCTGAAGGTAATTATATCGAGCTTTTGGGAGAATAACGGATTATACCGACAACATCATAACGATTTCTACGTTTTAGAACCTGAATCGAATCAAACAATAAAATATTTTACTTAATTCTTGCATATAAATATAAAAATAATTATTTTTATGAACCTTAAAGCCTGTCTGAATTTTGCCCGGGTCAGGTTTGAGAGTTTCTTTCGAGGATATTTTTCTGTTTTTACAAGGAGGATAACGGGCTATCTGACGAGGGAAAACAGGAAAAGAGACCGGAAGAAAACGCAAAAATGACCTGATAATATTTTTTTGTCGGAAAATTAAGACAGGCTCTTAAATTTTTATTCCATGAAAATCAAAATACAGATACTGATTTTAATTATCTTACCGGCATTGCCTGCATTCTCCCAGTTTTCAGGCTTTCCCGACATTACACCGAGACCGCCCGAACCGGCGACATTGAAACCGGATATTCGAATAGGAAACGAGCCCTCATCATCAAGAGGTTATTCATATCCCGGCATCCGTCACCCGCACCACACAGACACATACGATTACGATTCTGAGATATTACATCGCAGGAATCTTATCAACCGAAAGATTATCGAAGAGGCAACTGCTCATATAAAAGAACGAGAAAATGCCATGAAACTGGCAAGGCAATTGCTCGATCACGGATTTCCGTCATGGGCAAGAGAGAAAGGAACTGCATGTTTTTATTCGGCATTCGACGAACTATGCGGAATGCTTCACGATTCGCTCCCCATGAATTTGGGGAGAGCCATATTTATCACTGAAAACGCATTTTTAGAAAATACGATGAACTACAATGCGTTCGAAGCATCTCTACAAAAACGAATAGATTTGTGCAATTGGAAACTCAATGAACTGAAAAAGAAAACATCCGATGATTTCACCAAAAACGCCGTACTCTACAGCCTAATGACCGATACTTTTACCGTTTGCCTGCCCGGTACGGAAAAACAGATCATCCACTACCCCGTACAGTATAATCTGGATGATTACAGAAGTGAAAAAAATTTTACGAGCCACTTCATAACCACATTACTGGCAACTAACCGGGGACAATGTCATTCTATGCCTTTACTATATATGATTCTTGCCGAAAGATTGGGCACCGAGGCCTATTTATCTTTTGCTCCGCATCACAGTCTGGTAAAAATACGGGGGAATAACGGAGAATGGTACAATTTGGAAATTACATGCAGATATATACTGTCCGACTACCATTACATGAACCATAGTTTCATCAAGACCGAAGCGATCCGCAGCGGCCTGTACCTCTCTGCTTTGGACAAAAAAGAGACGCTGGCTTCGATAGTCGCACTGCTCGGACGCTATTACCTGTTAAAATACGGATATGACCCTTTTATTTTAAAATGTGCCGAAGAAGCAAAAAAATATATGAAAGTTCCCTTGGACGCGTTGATTCTGGAAGCAAATTATGAAACACGACTGACTATGGAAGTTGCCCGTCTGTTGAATATACCGACTCCCCAAGCAATGAGGGAGATGTGTCCCGAAGCATACAAACACTACGAACACATGCAGGAAATATATCGAAAAATAGACGATACAGGGTACGAAAATATATCGCCTGAAGTCTATGACCGTTGGCTGAAACATATAGAACAGGAAAAGGAGAAAGAAAAACGGCATCCTCGTTCCCCGTTCATACAGATTATAAAATAAACTGCAAATCGAGAGCGGAAACGACGGATTTTTTCGACCGATTATGCCGAGATGCAGCATTTATTCTAATAAAATTAAAGTCTTAAACTCAATAATATGAGAAAAGCGTTTTTATCTACCCTACTGTTCGCCTTTTGTTGCCTGACAACTTGGGCGCAAGACAACAAGAGCAACGAAAATCCGTTTGCCGAAATAGGAATCCGGGCTTCGGTCGCATCGTTCAGTAAAAATCCCGAGTTTCATGACCGCAACCGTACGGTAGAGATCGGATCGGTACTGTTCGATACGAAAACCGGAGAGGTTATCGGGCTCATCGATGAATCCGTTCCGGGGATTTCCCCCGATGTAACAAGTATGAGCATCGACCCGAACTGTGAGAGATATTACTCTATATCGCCTTATGCGTATGCGCTGAATAATCCGGTCAGATTCGTCGATCCGGACGGAAGAGACCCGAAAGACAAAGTCGTCGGATTCGGAATTGGCTTATTGACAAACATTATTCCCGGGACAGGCGAATTAAGAGACCGTTATAGCCCGACAGATCCGGACGACTATAATAACGCTCTGCGCAATGTCGACAATGCGGCTATCATTTTGGGAAGCGGCATGATCGATGCCGGAGGCGGTGGCATGGCAATGGGTGGAGCGATCGCCGTATCCGGACTGGCCGTTACGGCCGTAAGCGGCGGGACGGCTGCCATTGCCGGATTACCGACGGCCGTCGTCGGAGAGACCCTTGTGGGAGCAGGTACTGCAACAGCAAGTAGCGGGGCTGTACTAATGGCGAACGGAAACAAGAACCGGAATGAAGGATATAACAGAGGAAAATCCAAAGCAAACGAAATCACTTTTATCCAAGGGAAAAAAGGACATGAAATAAAAATAACCGTCAAAATCCCGGAAGGGTACAGGCTGATCAATGAACGGCATAAATCTAAAATTTTCTATAACGGAAAAAATTATATATCTCCGGATATTTATGGACATAACGGAGGCATCTGGAAAATGGGGAAAAAAATAGATGATCTTGATAGTAAAAATAAACGAATGGGAACATTCGATGAAAATCTAAATAGAATAGGAGATTAATGTTATGAAACTGGAAAAAGAGTATGATGATTCGTGGAGATGGACTGCGGATTTGATCGTCAAGTATGCACCGGAAAATTATGACGAACGAGGCATTTATAGAAAGGATGAATGGACCTCATCATCTGATATAGGTAAAGTTTATGACGGAAAGCGGTTTACCCGGGAAGAGTATTTGGAGACGGAAGATAAATACGTACAGGCGGTAATCAGAGGAATGGAATTGGCCGGTTGTTCTTTCCTGACAGTAGAGTATTTGTCTATTCATAGAAATAAAAGTAATATGAAGCGCTTTACACCCAAAGATCCCAAAGATCCCTTACATGAACAAAATAAAGCTTTATATGATATGTTCCTGAGCATAAAGGATGGCATGCGCATACATATCTCCCAAATAGAGAAAGCCGTACGTTTAATTTTAAGGGAGTTTATGGACTGTGATCTGACCAACAAGAAAAAAGATTTTTATGTCCGATTCGGGTTCGACTATTATATGACGTTCAACAGTAATATAGATAAATGCATTCTTAAAAAAGAGATCGAGAAAATCGGTCTGTATTTCAATCCGAGATGACAAGAACTCGGACAAGAGATTCTCTAAGGCTTGCAATAAAATATTTTTTAGCAATGTTATGAAACAGAAAAAAGAGTATGACGATTCATGGAGATGGACTGCGGATTTGATCGTCAAGTATGCACCGGAAAATTATGACGAACGAGGCATTTATAGAAAGGATGAATGGACCTCATCATCTGATATAGGTAAAGTTTATGACGGAAAGCGGTTTACCCGGGAAGAGTATTTGGAGACGGAAGATAAATACGTACAGGCGGTAATCAGAGGAATGGAATTGGCCGGTTGTTCTTTCCTGACAGTAGAGTATTTGTCTATTCATAGAAATAAAAGAAAGATGAAACGCTTTACACCCAAAGATATCTTATATGAACAGAATAAAGACCTATACGATATGTTCCTGAACATAAAGGAAGACATGCGCATACATATCTCCCAAATAGAGAAAGCCGTACGTTTAATTTTAAGGGGATTTATAAACTGTGATCTGACCAACAAGAAAAAAGATTTCTATGTCCGATTCGGGTTTGATTACTATATGTATTTCAACAGTAATATAGATAAATGCATTCTCAAAAAAGAGATCGAGAAAATCGGTCTGTATTTCAATCCGAGATGATAAAAGCTCGGCTAAGAGATTCTCTAAGGCTTGCAATAAAATATTTTTTAGTAATGTTATGAAACTGGAAAAAGAGTATGATGATTCGTGGAGATGGACTGCGGATTTGATCGTCAAGTATGCACCGGAAAATTATGACGAACGAGGCATTTATAGAAAGGATGAATGGACCTCATCATCTGATATAGGTAAAGTTTATGACGGAAAGCGGTTTACCCGGGAAGAGTATTTGGAGACGGAAGATAAATACGTACAGGCGGTAATCAGAGGAATGGAATTGGCCGGTTGTTCTTTCCTGACAGTAGAGTATTTGTCTATTCATAGAAATAAAAGTAATATGAAGCGCTTTACACCCAAAGATCCCAAAGATCCCTTACATGAACAAAATAAAGCTTTATATGATATGTTCCTGAGCATAAAGGAAGGCATGCGTATACATATCTCCCAAATAGAGAAAGCCGTACGTTTAAATTTAAGGGAGTTTATGAACTGTGATCTGACCAACAAGAAAAAAGATTTTTATGTCCGATTCGGGTTTGATTACTATATGTACTTCAACAGTAATATAGACAAATGCATTCTTAAAGAAGAGATCGAGAAAATCGGTCTGTATTTCAATCCGAGATGACAAGAACTCGGACAAGAGATTCTCTAAGGCTTGCAATAAAATATTTTTTAGCAATGTTATGAAACAGAAAAAAGAGTATGACGATTCATGGAGATGGACTGCGGATTTGATCGTCAAGTATGCACCGGAAAATTATGACGAACGAGGCATTTATAGAAAGGATGAATGGACCTCATCATCTGATATAGGTAAAGTTTATGACGGAAAGCGGTTTACCCGGGAAGAGTATTTGGAGACGGAAGATAAATACGTACAGGCGGTAATCAGAGGAATGGAATTGGCCGGTTGTTCTTTCCTGACAGTAGAGTATTTGTCTATTCATAGAAATAAAAGAAAGATGAAACGCTTTACACCCAAAGATATCTTATATGAACAGAATAAAGACCTATACGATATGTTCCTGAACATAAAGGAAGACATGCGCATACATATCTCCCAAATAGAGAAAGCCGTACGTTTAATTTTAAGGGGATTTATAAACTGTGATCTGACCAACAAGAAAAAAGATTTCTATGTCCGATTCGGGTTTGATTACTATATGTATTTCAACAGTAATATAGATAAATGCATTCTTAAAAAAGAGATCGAGAAAATCGGTCTGTATTTCAATCCGAAATGACAAGGGCTCGGACAAGAGATTCTCTAAGGTTTGCAATAAAATATACAGAAAATAATGGATGGAAAATACTGTGCCAACGAACAGCGCCTTACTATTTAATAGTCTATTTCAATTTAAATCCACATGGATAAACGATAAAAAAATAAATAAGCGAAATCAAAATGCAAAAACTTTATTTTCTTAAATATTCCCTAATATCGATCCTACTTTCTGTAATGTTCAGAGCAGAAGCTCAGTCGAACGATTTATACTATCGATCGGCTCAAAACAGATTGACAAATATGCTTTCAGGAAAAGAATCACTAAATCTTAGAGAAGCAATCTATTGTGTAGAAAACGCATGGTTTAACGACAAACTGAATAAAAAATTGTTTTACAAACAAATCGAACGATATGCGGATTTTTGTCGAGCTGTCAGCAATTCCGGACGGATAATCTATTCCGGAAACGATGTATCTTCAGTAAACGCCCAAGCTGCCGTATTCGCCTTTATGACCGATACCATACCCATACAAATGGGAGACTCTGTTTACTATCATCTCCCTTTCGGATATAATGCCGATGACTTTGCCGGAGAAAAAAACTGGAGCAACATGTTTGTCTCCACACTTATGGCAACCGGTAAAGGTAACTGTCATTCGATGCCTCTACTTTATAAACTTATTATGGACGAACTGGGAGAAAAATGCTGGTTAGCATTAGCCCCCAATCACATGTATATAAAAGCAAAAACGCAACACATCGGTTGGTACAATATTGAATTGACAACCGGGGATTTTCCTACCGATGCTTGGTTGATGGCGTCGGGGTATATTCATCTCGATGCAGTACGTAACGGGATTTACACCGATACGCTATCTTTAAAACAGTCCGTGGCACTGTGTTTGACCGACTTGGCTCAAGGGTATATGCACAAATATGGAATCGGAAACAGAAAATTCATCGAAGATTGCTGCAATACGACTCTCAAACATTATCCTAACTATATAAATGCACTATTGATAAAAGCGGAATTATTGACAAAGCAATACCGACATCTGGACAATAAAGAGTGTGAAGAGGCTAAAAAGCTAAAAGAAAAAATGGACGATGCTTATGCTCATATCCACCGCTTAGGTTATAGGAAAATGCCCGAAGAGATGTATCGCAAATGGTTAAAATCAATAAAAACAAATATCAAAACCCCTTTTGAAAACTTTTAAAGAAATTATCTGAACCTATCAGGCATACATTTACTTTGCGGAGGGAGGGGGATTCGAACCCCCGATACGCTTTTGGCGTATACACGCTTTCCAGGCGTGCCTCTTCAACCACTCGAGCATCACTCCAAGATTCTGCGAATCTTCATTTGCGGTGCAAAGATACTCTTTTTTCTGATTTTACAGACGATTTGTCACAAAGATTCAAACCGCATTTTATCGATTTATGTTTTTTAACGATTGATTCACCACTACAATTTAAACAGGATTTCAGCATTCCGGGAAGTCCGCTCCTCAACTTCTTGATTAGAAAGGCCCAATATTTCCGCAATCTTCTCTGCGGTTTTTACGATATAAGAAGGTTCGTTACGTTTCCCGCGAAACGGTACAGGAGCTAAATAAGGTGCATCCGTCTCCAGTAAAACCCGATCGACTCCTATCTCCCTTATCGTTTCATCAAGACGGGCATTTTTAAAAGTCACTACACCATTGATACCGAAATAAAAATCTCCCAATTCCCGAATTATCTTTACTTGATCGGGAGTCCCGCCAAAACTGTGAAAAACACCGGTCAACGATAACGACGAAAGAGATTTTAATGCCGCAACAGTTTCGTCAAAAGCATCCCGACAATGGATTATCACAGGTATTTTCTTATTGCAAGACCAACGTACTTGTGAAGTAAAGGCATCGATCTGTTCCCTTAAAAATGTCTTGTCCCAATACAAGTCCATACCGATTTCACCCACAGCGCAATATTCTCCCCGGTCCAACTCAGCTTCAATACACGACAAATCCCGTTTATAATCTTGATTTATCGAAGTCGGGTGTAATCCCATGGCTCCTTTACATAATGAAGAATAATCGTTCAATGTTTGTCGCAATGCACCGACAGTTTCCACATCTACATTCGGTAAAATCATACGAGTAATTCCCGACTTCTCCGCTCTATCGATTACAGCCCTCCGGTCCTCATCAAATTCCTGAAGATATATATGAGTATGCGTATCTATCATAATCCTAATTTTCTCTCTCCATAAGTACCGCAGAAAGTTCCAACAATGGCTCTATGTATTCAGGTTCTACATTTATTTCTTTCAATAGGTCCGTACCTTTTTTATAATACTCCCACATCTTGTTTTCACACAGTTCTTTTATTCCCACACGGGTATAAATGTCCGTTACACAACGAATTTTCTCATCTGCGTCATACTCTTTTGCACCAATCCATGACAGAAGGTCTTCTTTGTCTTTACCTTCAGCCAATCTCAATGCATTAATCAACATATATGTTTTTTTATTATTGAGAATATCGCCACCTATTTTCTTCCCGAACACAGCAGGATCTCCGTACACATCCAAATAATCGTCTTTCAACTGAAATGCCAATCCGATATTCTCACCGAACCGATACAAACGGTCGGCATCAGAGGGATGAGCTTCGGCTATTACTGCGCCTATTTTAAGCGCTCCGCCTAACAAAACGGCAGTTTTAAGCCGTATCATCTCTAAATACTCTTCTTCCGAAACGTCATCCCGACTTTCAAACTCCATATCATATTGTTGCCCCTCACAAATTTCCAAAGCTGTTTTTGAAAAAATATCGAGGACTTCTTTTCTACAAAAATCAGGAGCTTCGGACATTTGCATATAAGCCAATATCTGCATGGCATCTCCCGATAATACGGCCGTATTTTCATTCCAAACTTTGTGCACCGCAGGTTTACCCCTCCTCACATCGGCATTATCCATTACATCGTCATGCAACAACGTGAAATTATGAAACATCTCCAACCCTATAGCCGGAGAGATGGCACGGTGATAATCAGTTCCGAACAGTTCACAAGCCATCAACATCAATACCGGACGAATACGCTTTCCCCCCAAAGAAAGTTCATAACGTATCGGTGCATACAGATTATCGGGTTCGGAAGGATACGGAACAGCCGCCAAACCATTATTTACAGCCTTTATATACTTATCAAGGATTTCCATACAGATTTTTTTTAGATTATTGGTTTCAAAAATACGTTTTTTTCATTAGAAAAGATATATCCCGATAAGAGAAAAAAAGAGTCGTGACACATTTTCTACCATTAAAATCAAATGAATATATACTTCTATCAAAAATTTTCCGTTATTAATATCGAAGAGCATCGACGCTTTTCAAAAAGAGATTTTCCGAATCCTAAAAAAAATGTATCTTTGAGCCTCGTAACACCATGCAAATGATGAATCGACATATATTCGTTTTGTTTTTGTCTATCTTTTACCTTACGGCTAAAGCGCAAGAAGGGAAGTCGGCCTTCGACTTCCTTAATCTCCCTATATCTTCGCATATCAACGCTTTAGGAGGAAACAATATTTCGATCATCGAAGAAGATGTTTCGGTCATCCAGCACAATCCGGCACTTTTAGGCCATGAAATGAATCTCCAGCTTAATCTGAATTATATGCGATATGTTGCCGGAATCAATCTGGCAGGAGCGACATTCGCCAAAGCCGCAGGAGAACGGGGAGCATGGGCTGCGGCCATCCAATACGCAGGATACGGATCGATGAAACAAGTCGAAGCAAACGGGGTGATCACTGGGACATTCAGCCCCAAAGACATGTCGATCAGCGGATTTTATGCACACGATATTACCGACCGCTTGAGGGGAGGTATACAAGCAAAATTTCTTTATTCTTCTTATGAACAATATACTTCTCTTGCATTAGCTATCGATTTGGGTATCAATTACTATAACCCGGATAACCAGCTTTCTCTCTCCATAGCTTTTAAAAATCTGGGCGGACAATTAAAGAAATACAATGAAAACCGGGATAAAATGCCTTGGGATATCCAACTCGGACTCTCAAAAACTTTGGACCACGCTCCTTTTAGATTTTCAATCACAGCCCAACATTTAAGCCGTTGGAAATTACCTTATACAGCTCCGACAACAGGAGAATATAACAGCAGCGAAGATGAAATAAAGGAAAAAGGCAATTTTGCTACCGATTTGTTCAGGCATCTTGTTTTCGGAATAGATTATATTCCTTCTCGTAATTTATACATTGCATTAGGTTACAATTATAAATATCGGAGCGATATGCAGACTTATGGCCGAAATTTTCTGTCCGGCTTTACTGTAGGGGCAGGGATCAAGGTAAAGATGTTCGGCATAGGAGCTTCATTAGCTCAACAACATGTCGGAGGAACGACTTTCATGTTTAACCTCACAACCAATATATCGCAATTTATACAACATTAAATTAGAAATGCAAACGACAAAAATAGTTATCGCAATAGATGGTTTTTCCTCTTGTGGAAAAAGTACGATGGCCAAAGAACTGGCCCGCAAAATAGGATATGTTTATATCGATAGCGGAGCGATGTACAGGGCCGTAACGCTTTACTGCATAGACAACGACCTTTTCGAAAACGACACGGTAAACGAATCCGAACTACAAAAAGTTATAAACACTTTGCAGATTACATTCAAAATCAATCCGGAGAGCGGAAAACCCGAAACTTATTTAAACGGAGAGAATGTAGAAAATGAAATCCGTTCGATGCGAGTATCCGATAAAGTAAGTCAAGTAAGCGCCATTCCTTTTATACGCGAAGCAATGGTAGCACAACAACAAGCACTGGGAAAACAAAAGGGAGTCGTAATGGACGGCCGGGATATAGGAACGACCGTTTTTCCTGATGCAGAACTAAAAATATTCGTAACGGCTTCACCCGAAACTCGCGCACAGCGCAGATTGGACGAACTGCAAAAAAAAGGATCGAATGTTTCTTTTGAGGAAGTTCTCGACAATGTAAAAAAAAGAGATTATATAGACCAAAACAGGGAGATCAGCCCGTTACGAAAAGCTGATGATGCCTTATTGCTCGACAATTCAAAAATGACTCTTGCCGAACAGGATGCATGGTTGATCGCTCAATATAATCGGGTGATCGAAAAATAGAACGACTTATGATAAAAATAGAGATCGATAACAAATCGGGATTTTGTTTTGGTGTGGTAAACGCCATACAAAAAGCAGAAGAAGAATTGGAAAAATCGGGAATACTCTATTGTCTCGGAGATATCGTACACAACAACAACGAAGTAGAACGTCTGAGATCTAAAGGTCTGATCACCATAAATCACGAAGACCTGAAGCGACTGAAAAACGTGAAAGTATTGTTGAGAGCTCATGGCGAACCCCCGGAAACTTACCGGATAGCCAAAGAAAATAATATAGAAATTATCGATGCTACCTGTCCGGTAGTTCTGCAGTTGCAACAGAAAATCAAACGTTCATACGAAGAAACCGATCCCGACACCGGTCAAATTGTCATTTATGGGAAAAGAGGTCATGCCGAAGTAAACGGGTTGGTAGGACAAACACACGGTGAGGCAGTTGTCATCGAAAGTTTAGATGATTTCAGTCGTATAGATTTCAACAAACAAATCAGCCTATATTCTCAAACAACCAAATCGGTAGACGGATTTAAGAAAATCGTAGAAGAAATCACTCTTAGGCAATCTTCGGGACAAAAACTTTTATACTACGATACAATATGCCGACAAGTAGCCAATCGCATTCCGAATATCAGGGAATTTGCCCGACAGCATGATCTTATTTTGTTTGTTTGCGGGAAAAAAAGTTCTAATGGTAAAGTGCTCTTCGAAGAATGTTGTAAGGTCAACCCCGAATCAAAATTAGTCTCGGACATATCGGAAATAAATACCGGTTGGTTCAAAGAGAAAAGCAGCATAGGGATATGCGGTGCGACATCTACACCCAAATGGCTTATGGAAGAAGTTCAGGACTTTATACAAAAAAATATTTAGGGATTGTCTAAGTTTTCCAATAAAGAAACATTATCTGGACATCTTTGCGGTTTCTTTAGGTCACTATATTTAGTTATCAGATAAACAAATATTTATATATTACAGAATTTGCAAATATCAAAAAAATGTTTCTTCGTACTAAAGAATTTCTTATTTCCCGATATTAATAAAAAAGAAATACAGATTAAAGATTATTTTTCATACATTTGCGGCTATAAAAAACAGGTATTTCTTTAAAAAATAAGTTATGACAAAGAAAAAATGTATTGGAATACTGACTTCCGGAGGTGATGCTCCGGGAATGAATGCTGCAATTCGTGCAGTAACCCGTTCCGCCATATATAACGGATTCGATGTTAAAGCCATATACCGGGGATATAAAGGTCTGCTCACAGGAGAAATCGTCCCTTTTAAAACTCAAAACGTAAGTAATATCATACAACAAGGAGGTACGATATTAAAGACTGCGAGATGTAAAGAGTTCGAAACACCGGAAGGTCGTCAGTTGGCTTTTGACAATATTCAGAAAGAAGGTATCGATGCTCTGGTAACAATCGGAGGTGACGGAACTTTAACAGGTGCACGTATTTTTGCTACCGAACATAATTTCCCGATAATCGGGCTTCCGGGAACAATCGATAATGATCTGTTCGGTACGGATACGACAATCGGGTATGACACGGCACTAAACACGATTATGGACGCCGTCGACAAGATAAGAGACACCGCAACCTCCCACGAACGGCTGTTCTTCATAGAGGTTATGGGCCGTGATGCAGGTTTCCTTGCTTTAAACGGAGCTATCGCATCCGGAGCAGAAGCCGCCATAATTCCTGAAATTGCCACAGAAGTAGATCAATTGGAAGCTCTGATCAAAAACGGATTCCGAAAATCAAAAAACAGTAGCATAGTTCTTGTCGCAGAAAGCCCGAGCACAGGAGGAGCTATGCATTTGGCAGAACGTGTAAAGAACGAATATCCTCAATATGACGTCCGCGTAACCATTTTAGGCCACTTGCAGCGAGGCGGATCTCCGACAGCCAATGACCGGATTCTTGCCAGCCGCATGGGAGCTGCCGCTATCGATGCTCTTCTGGACGATCAACGCAATGTAATGATCGGTATTCGAGATGATCAAATCGAATATGTCCCGTTCAATAAAGCCATAAAAAACGACAAGCCTATAAATCGGGAACTGCTGAATACGTTGCGCATATTGTCAATTTAAAAATCGGTACGCGATAATCAGCAGAATAGCGATATTTTTTCTATAATTATTAAGAACCGTTTCAAAAAAATGATTATTTTTGAAACGGTTCTTATTTTAAACTATTGTTCGGAATAAACGCACTACCTTGGCATAGCCAGTCGAGTAAACCCGTTGTTTTCTCTCTCGGTTTGCAGTTTATTTTACACAAACTTTATACTTGCCTTCTATGAAAAAGACTACCTGTTTACTACGCTACGGCATTCTCTTTCTTCTTTTAACAGTTTCATCGCTTATCTGTGCACAAATTCCGGCCGGATATTATTATCAAGCACACGGCAAAACCGGTGCAGAGTTGAAAACCGCCTTGCATAACATCATAAAAGAGGCTTCTATGCTCAAATATGGAAGCGGAGAGGGCGCAACCTGGGAAGGTTTTTTCTATACCGATCAAAATCCCGACGGATCGGTTTTTGACATGTACTCCAATGAGACACGATATTTCAACGGATTCAACGGTATCGACGGAATGCATATAGAACATTCTCTGCCGAATAGTTGGTGGGGAGGTATTAAGAATAACGCCTATAAAGATTTATATCATCTTTATCCGGCAGATGCAACAATGAATATGTCGAAAAGCAACAACCCTTTAGGTGAAGTTTCCGGAACTCCTATCAGAGACAACGGATTGAGCAAAATGGGGAAAAACGGTTTCGGGAACACATACACAGGCAACTGCTTCGAACCGGCAGATATTTATAAAGGGGATTTCGCCCGTTCTTATTTCTACATTGCTACGGCATACGAAGACTATGCTTCTCTCTGGAATAGCCCGATGATGCAAAATAATACATGGCCTGTATGGCAGTCTTGGGCACTGCAACTACTGATGGAATGGAATAAAAATGATCTCAAAAGCGCTCGGGAAGAAGAGAGAGCAGAAGCTGTTTACAAAATTCAGGGTAACCGTAATCCTTTTATAGATTATCCCGATTTAGTGGATTATATATGGGGAGACAAAACATCTACTCCCTACCCTTTTCCGGATGAAACAGAACCTTTTCTAATATCTCCGAGAAACAATAAAACATTAGATTTCGGCATTCTGCTACAAGGCGACAATAAAACTATCGATCTTGATATTCAAGGAAAGAATTTGACCGAGACCCTGAATCTTTATTGGAAAACCGGAGGAGAAAATTCCGGATTAAGCCTTTCTCAAGAATCGGTCACTGCAAATGAAGCTATAAATGGCAAAACGATTCATATCTGTTATATGCCTCAAACATCAGGAACGGGTATCGACACGTTAGTAATAAAAGGCGGCGGACTGGCAGACTCGGTAATCGTAAAAGTATCACGAGGTGCAACAGAAGATTTTATGGCACTCCCGGCTACAGAAACGACTTCTACACAATCTACATTGCGATGGATTCGCCACCCGCAAGCAACAGGCTACCGGATCGATCTTTATTCAGGAGACCAACAGGCCGGAGATCTGATTATATCATCCTATATCGAAGGAAGTAAAGGATACGACAAAGCCATCGAAATTTATAACGGCACAGGAAAAGACATCGATCTCTCGAAATACAGTTTACGGAAACAGACAAACGGGAGCGGAAGTTTCGGAACGGAACTTTCTCTAAAAAATGATGAGCATCCCATACTTGCCGACGGTGAAAACTTTTTGATTGTATCAGGGGACTGTACGAACGAAGCTCTAATAGGTAGGGCACAAATGATTGCTCCGGCAGAAAAAGAAAAATCTCTCATGTCATTTAACGGGGATGACGCAATCGGATTGTATCATAACGGTATCCAAATAGACGTTATCGGAGATGTAGATACGGGAAAAGGCGCAACCTGGGGAGTAAATGTTACTTATATGCGAAAAACGGAAGTAACTCATCCTACCACCGTATGCGATTGGTCGGAATGGGTAAATTTAGGTCAAGATGTTATTGACCGAACCGGAACTTTCACCATGCAGTTCGCTCCCGAAAGTCAGTATGTTTTCGAAAATAAAGAAGTCGGAGAACAAACGGAATATCAGGTTTCCAGCCTAATGCCCAACCACCGTTACACTTATCGTGTCACCGCACTGTCCGCACAAGGAGAGATTGAGGCTGTTAACACGATGGGTATTAAAACTTCTCCATTAGAGTCGCCAGAAGTATTGGATGCAACAGAAATAACAGAAAACTCTTTTGTCGCCAATTGGGACATAGTTTCCGGTGCTGAACATTACCTGATCGATCTGTACACCCTCATAGGAGATGAGGAAGTAGAAATATTTGAGACATTTACAAATGTAAAAGACGGAAAACCCCTGCCCGAAGGCTGGACAGGAAACGCATCGGGACATTACGAATCCAGTACAAATTCCAAAGAACCCAATTCATTAGCATTCAAACCGGAAAAAGGAGAAGAAGAATACATACAGACTTGTGACTATCCTGCACCTGTAACAGAACTCTCATTCTGGTACAAATTCGTTTCAGGAGGCATAGGTTCGACATTCAAAATAGAAAAGAAAAGCAATGGGATATGGAGTGAGATAGACATTATAGAATTTGTAAATAGCGCTCAAACAGCAAGCTACTCATTCACAAAAGATGAAAATATTACGGCATTCAGATTTACTTATCACAAAGAAAAAGGGAATTTTGCTCTTGATAATGTATCTGTAACATACGGAGGCACAAAGCCTGAATACATCGTACAAGATAAAATCGTAACAGGACTCAGTTGCAAATTCGAAAACCTGAAAAAAGATACAGAATACTATTATCAGGTTCGATCGGCAATCGGAGATATCCTTTCTGAACAATCGGAACGAGTAGCTGTAAAAACCTCCGGGAATACAGGTTCTATTGAGAAAAACGAACAGAACGGATTAATTTTTTGTTCAACAAATAGCGGCTTCAGAATTTTAGGGTTACAAGGAAACGAAACCGTTTCGGTATATACACCATCCGGAACGAGCATATTCGAAACCCGAGCAAACTCTGCCGTCATTGAGATTCCTGCCTCCTCACGAGGAATATATATCATCGGAATAAAGTCCTCGTCAGGATATAAGACGATGAAAGTTATTCGGTAACATCTCTAAAAACTCTTATATATCCGAATGTGTGAGAGACATTTTGTGTCAAAGAAGAAATAATATGGATTATTTTTTTTAAGTTTGCCATTAATGATAAAAGAGCTTTAAAAAATATGGGGGAGTCCAGTAATAATATAGAAATACAGGAAGATAATCTAATAGAGCAGGAGTTTCAAGCATTATTGACAGACTATTTGCATTCGAACCACCGAAAAAAGGTGGATATTATCGAACGGGCATTCCGATTTGCCAAAGATGCTCATCAAGGAATTCGACGACGTTCAGGCGAACCATATATACTGCATCCGATTGCCGTAGCGCGCATCGTGTGTCAAGAAATAGGATTAGGTTCTACATCTATTTGTTCGGCTCTTCTCCATGATGTCGTAGAAGACACGGAATATACGGTAGAAGATATAGAAAATCTGTTCGGGAAAAAGATTGCCATGATCGTAGCGGGACTGACGAAAATTTCCGGAGGGATTTTCGGTGACCAGGCTTCTGCTCAAGCAGAGAATTTCAGAAAACTGTTATTGACAATGTCCGAAGATATTCGGGTCATTTTGATAAAAATGGCAGACCGTTTGCACAATATGCGGACATTAGGATCTATGGCACCCAGTAAACAATATAAAATTGCCGGAGAAACACTCTATATTTATGCACCGCTTGCCCATCGGTTGGGGTTATTTGCAATCAAAACAGAACTGGAAGATCTCAGTTTTAAATACGAACATCCGGATGCGTATAAAGAGATCAGTCAGAAAATCGCGGACAGCGAAATAAAACGTCAAGCTGCTTACGAGGATTTTTCAGCTCCTATTACAGAAAAATTACACGAAATGGGTGTAAAATTTGAGATGAAAGCCCGTGTAAAATCAGTCTATTCGATCTGGAATAAAATGCAAACCAAGAATATCCCGTTCGAAGAGGTATATGATCTTTTTGCCGTACGTATTATTTTTGATCCGGAACGGGAAGAAGACGAAAAAAAAGAGTGTTGGAACATATATTCCATTATAACCGACATTTACAAAGTACATCCGGAACGCATCCGCGATTGGGTGAGTCGTCCCAAGGCAAATGGCTACCGGGCATTGCACGTCACAGTCATGGGTCCTGACGGTAACTGGACAGAAGTGCAGATACGAAGCCGGAAAATGGACGAAATAGCAGAAAGAGGATTCGCTGCACATTGGAAATATAAAATAGGAAATACAGATGAAGAATCGGAACTGGACATTTGGCTAAAAACGATTAAGGAGATTCTCGAAAACCCAGAGCCGAATGCTCTCGATTTTTTGGACACGATAAAATTAAACCTGTTTGCATCGGAAATTTTTGTATTTACCCCCAAAGGGGAATTGAAAACACTTCCTAAAGATGCCACAGCTCTCGATTTTGCATTTACATTGCACTCTGATATGGGTTACCATTGTATTGCAGCAAAGGTAAATCACAAGTTGGTGCCTCTATCCCAAAAACTCCAGAGTGGAGATCAAGTGGAAATACTGACGTCCAAAACCCAAACGCCAAAAGAAGAGTGGATACATTTCATTACTACGGCAAAGGCAAAAACCCGATTACAAGCAGCTTTGCGAAAAGACAAAAAACAAATTGCAGCCAAAGGAGAAAATATTTTCAATAATTTCCTTGAAGAAAACGGATTAGCCAAAAACGACTTAAGTATAGTCGATAAAATATTGAACCACTTCGGTATAGACAAAAAAGAAGAATTGTTTTATCAACTCGGAAGCAACAATATCTCCTTAGACGAATCGGTTAAGAAACTCTTTAAAAATAAGAGTCAAAACGTATTTATGAAATACTTGAAGATGCCGTTCGGGGGGAATAACAAATCTACACCCGTTCCCGTAAAACCAGAATCGGTTGCAGCTCCAGACCGGAAAATAGACCGGAAAGCAACTTATATTTTACGAGACGACGGAAAAGAAAAGAACTATACCATCGCTCCTTGTTGCTGTCCTATTCCCGGAGATGACGTACTAGGATATATCAATGAAGACGAAACGGTTGTCGTACACAAACGCTCATGCCCTATCGCCATGAAGCTAAAAAGCAGTTTCGGTCCGCGACTTGTTTCTACACAATGGGACGAACGTATCGACGAATCTTTCCCCGCAACAATCGAAATTAAAGGAATCGACGGGGTCGGGGTTCTTAATCACATTACTAAAGTCATTTCGGAAGATCTGGCAATCAACATCCGGAACTTGTCCATCGAAAGTAACGACGGACTATTTACAGGTAAATTAGGCATCATGGTACATGACGTGCAAGATATAGAGAAACTATGTAACAATATAAAAAAAGTCAAAGAAGTCAAGTCGGCTGTTCGAGTTAAAAACATATAATCATTGCAGAATATGAAACGGGAAACTGTAAAATCATTTTTTGGTAAAACGCTTATATTTCAAATCTTGTTTTTTGTTGCAGCGCTTTTTCTGACAATATATTTCTTTCCTCGCGAAGAGAAATTCCGTTATCATTTCCAAGAAGGAAAACCCTGGAAATACGGTTTATTAACAGCTTCTTTCGACTTTCCTATTTACAAAAGCCAAGAACAGATAAAAAAAGAACAAGACAGCATTCTACAACAATTTCAACCTTTCTATGTCGAAAACGCATCGATCGGGAAACAACAGATAGCAAAATTTCAACAAGCATATAAAAACGACTTGAAAGACCGATTACCTCATCATCTTTATAACTATACGATAACCGCTTTAGACAATATATATAAACAAGGGATCATTTCATCCGGAGAATATAATAAGCTACAAAAAGAACATATCGAGAACATCCGCATACTCAATAACAATATTGCCCGTGAATATCAGGTCAGTCAGTTACGCTCGCCTCGTACAGCTTATGAACAGATTATAAATAGTCTTCCGGACGAGGCAAGCAAAGACCTCTTACGCACTTGTAATCTCAATACTTATTTAGTAGAGAACATGGTTTTCGACAGTACTACGACAAAAAAAATAAGATACGAGCTTTTACAACGGATATCGGCATCCTCCGGTATCGTACAAGCCGGTGAAAGAATTATTGACCGGGGCGAAATCGTCTCTCCTCATACCTATCTGATTTTAAAATCATTGGAAACGGTAACCCTCAAGAAAAAAATCAATATGGACAGGAGAGAGACGACTCTGATCGGACAAGCTATCGTTATTACCTGTCTGTTCACTTTCTTTTATCTATTTTTAGCTCTTTTCCGTTCCCGGATTTTCAAAGATATAAGAAGTTTGGGATTCCTGATGTTGATGATCGTATGTGTAACCTTGGCAGCATACATGATGACGCAAACCAGACTACAAGGCATATATCTCGTCCCGTTTGCCATGTTACCGCTCACAGTCGTTACATTCCTCGATTCGCGAACAGCATTATATGCGCATCTGGTCACTGTCCTATTATGCGCATTCGCAGCACCGTTCCCATTAGAATTCATATTCTTGCAAATCATAGTGGGGATGACAGCAATAGACAGTCTCAGCGAATTAGTAAAAAGATCTCAATTGGTGCGTTGTGCTATACTCGTATTCATAGCTTACTGTGTAAGTTATGTAGGTTATACATTACTTACCGAAGGGGATTGGAGTAAACTCAATCCGAACATGTTCCTTTATTTTGGTATAAACGGAGTATTATTGCTATTTGCATATCTTCTGATTTATTTGCTCGAAAAGACATTCGGTTTCATTTCTAACGTTACCTTAGTAGAATTGTCCGACATTAATTCTCCGGTACTCAGGCAACTCTCTGAAATCTGTCCCGGAACATTCCAACACTCCATGCAGATTTCAAATTTGGCGGCCGAAGCAGCGAACAAAATAGGGGCAAATGCTCAATTGGTAAGAACCGGCGCTTTATACCATGATATAGGAAAACTTGCAAATCCGGCATTCTTTACAGAAAATCAATCTGGAGTAAATCCTCATCATAATCTCTCATACGAACAAAGTGCCCAAATTATCATACAACATGTGAAAGACGGGATCAAAATGGCAGACAAACTGATGCTTCCTCAAGCCATCAAAGATTTTATCAGCACACATCACGGAAAAAGTAAAACCAAATATTTTTATAATTCATATAAAAACGAATTTCCGGATTTCAAAATCAACGAAGACTCGTTTACTTATCCCGGACCGAATCCTTTTACCAAAGAAACAGGCATATTGATGATGGCGGATGCTGTCGAAGCAGCTTCCCGCAGTTTGAAAGAATATACCGAAGAGTCGATTTCAAAATTGGTAAACAATATTATAGATAGTCAGATTGCAGATGGTCTTTTCAAGAATACACCTTTAAGTTTCAGAGATGTGGAAACTATAAAAAACGTATTTATCGAGAAATTGAAAACAATGTATCATACACGCATCAGCTACCCTGAATTAAAAGAAGATCCGCATCGGAAGCCGGATCAAACCAAACAACAATAAGAGAATTTACCCAAAGGATAAAGTAAAAATAATAACTTGTAATTTCAAAAACACATTCCATATCAAATTTCTATCTTGACAGAATAAAAATAAAAAATATGTAGGTAGATAAAGAAAATTTGCGTAATATTGCACTGTCAAAATAAATTGAAGCAGAGATAGAATGAAACAGTTCCTGCAATATTGTTTTATATATACTACTATTACAACAACCACCCCTTAGGGGGTTTGAGTTGTCATATCCATCCTTTTGGTTCATAAATACCGATTATATGAACCTATTCCATTGAAAATAAATTTATAAATTTGACCTTGTTCCGTTAATCAATACCGCTTTTCTGTATAAAAACAGAAAAGATACATTGTGCCGGACAAAAAATAAAAAAGATATATTTACAACTGATGAAAGTATTAAAATTCGGAGGAACATCCGTAGGTTCCGTAGAAAGCATCAAAAACGTAAAGAAAATAGTAGAAGCCTGTGATGAACCGGTAATAGTAGTAGTGTCCGCTTTAGGTGGTATTACCGATAAACTGATAGAGACCGCTCGTTTAGCAGGAACTGGAGATAGTGAATATCTGACTCATTTTAAAGGAATTATCCACAGGCATCATAACGTTATCGACGGGATCGTTCCGGAAAAACGTAAACAAGAAGTGCTCCAAATCGTAAACGAATTATTAGACGAGCTCGGTAATATATTTCGGGGAGTATCGCTTATCAAAGACTTATCTGCCAAAACCCAAAATACCATAGTCAGTTACGGAGAACGGATATCATCCGTAATTGTCAGCCGAGTGATTAACGATGCCGTACATTATGATTCACGGGAATTTATTAAAACAGAAGTCCAGTTCAACAAAAATATAGTTGATTTTGATCTAACAAATGAACTGGTTAGGAAAACATTCAAAGAACTGCCGAAAGTCGCCTTAGTTCCGGGGTTTATCTCTTCCGATAAAAAAAATAACGATGTAACCAATCTCGGCAGAGGTGGTTCAGATTACACTGCAGCGATCCTCGCAGCGGCATTAGGAGCATCGCGTCTGGAAATATGGACGGATGTCGATGGGTTCATGACCGCCGATCCCCGAGTTATCAGCAACACTTATGTTATAGAACACCTGTCGTTTATCGAAGCGATGGAGTTATGTAATTTCGGGGCAAAAGTTATTTATCCTCCGACCATTTATCCGGTCTACCATAAAAATATACCTATCGTTATTAAAAACACTTTCAACCCGGAAGCTCAGGGAACATTAATAACTCAAGATTCCGCATCAGGCGAAGGAAAGGCAATTAAAGGAATATCGTCGATCAACGATACCTGCTTAATTACCGTTACCGGACTTGGAATGGTAGGTGTTATTGGTATTAACTACCGTATATTCAAGGCCCTTGCCAAATCAGGAGTAAGCGTATTTCTCGTATCTCAGGCATCCTCTGAGAATAACACTTCTTTCGCTGTAAAAAATGCAGATGCAGATTTGGCGGTAAAAGTTCTCACCGAAGAGTTTGCTCAAGAAATTGAAATGGGTGAGATCAGCGAAATCAGTGCAGAGAAAGATCTCGCCACAGTAGCCATTGTAGGTGAAAATATGAAACACACTCCGGGTATTGCCGGGAAACTCTTCAACACTTTAGGACGTAACGGTATCAATGTCATCGCATGTGCGCAAGGAGCTTCGGAAACAAATATTTCTTTTGTAATAGAACTAAACAGTTTGAGAAAAGCTCTAAACGTAATTCATGACTCGTTTTTCTTGTCTAACGTACAAGTTCTCAATCTATTTATCACCGGTATAGGATTAGTAGGAAAAGACTTGTTAGAACAAATACGCAAGCAGCAGCCCAATCTGCTCAAAGACAAATCACTCCGACTGAATATTGTCGGAGTGGCGAATTCAAAAAAATGCCTATTCCGCCGGGAAGGCATTTCTCTCGACCATTATGAAGAAGAACTCAAGGCATCTCCGCTGTCGGCCAGTCCGGCAGCCATACGGGACGGTATCATTCAAATGAACATATTCAACTCGGTTTTTGTCGATTGTACTGCCAGCAATGAAATAGCAGGAATTTATAAAGATCTTCTTAATCATAATGTTTCTGTCGTTGCGGCTAATAAAATCGCCGCTTCATCGGCCTATGACAACTATGCGGAACTGAAAAGAATAGCACGCAAACGGGACGTCAAGTTTTTGTTCGAAACGAATGTCGGAGCAGGATTACCGATTATCAATACAATCAATAACCTGATCAATAGCGGGGATAAAATTCTGAAAATCGAAGCAGTAGTTTCCGGAACATTAAACTTTATCTTCAACGTTTTAAGTGAAGATATACCTTTAAGTAAAGCTATTCAGCTGGCTCAGGAATCAGGTTACAGCGAACCTGACCCCCGACTCGACTTAAACGGACAGGATGTGGTACGAAAACTTGTCATTTTGGCAAGAGAAGCAGGATATCGGGTAGAACAAAGCGATGTTGTAAAAAAACTGTTCATCCCCGAAGAATATTTTCAGGGCTCTCTGGATGACTTCTGGAAACAAATTCCTAAACTCGATGAAGAATTTGAAGAACGACGCAAAAAGCTGGTTTCTGAAAATAAGAGATACCGTTTTGTCGCAACTTTGGATGGAGGAAAAGTCGAAGTCGGGTTACAGGAAGTCGATAGCAAACATCCTTTTTATCAATTAGAAGGAAGCAATAACGTAATATTAATCACAACCGATCGTTACAAAGAATATCCGATGGTTATCAAAGGATACGGTGCTGGAGCTATGGTAACGGCAGCCGGTGTATTTGCCGATATTATCAGCATTGCCAACATTCGTTAGTAAAAAATATTATTATGAAGTATATAATCGTATTAGGCGACGGAATGGCTGATGAGCCAATCGCCGAATTGGGAAATAAAACACCTCTCCAAGCTGCCGACACTCCAATTATGGACTGGCTCGCTTCACATGGAAGGTGCGGTCGCTTAAATACTGTTCCCGAAGGATTCGAACCGGGAAGTGAAATCGCAAACATGTCGGTTCTCGGATATGATCTATATAAAGTTTTCGAAGGAAGGGGTTCTTTAGAAGCTGCCAGTATGGGAGTAGGCATCGAACCGGGAGAGATGGCTATGCGCTGTAATCTGATCTGTATAGAAAACGGAGTTATAAAGAATCATTCGGCCGGACACATTTCCAATGAAGAAGCATCTGAATTGATCGATTATCTACAAAAAGAGCTGGGAGGAAATGATGTGAATTTTTTCCCGGGAGTTTCATACCGACATCTCCTTAAATTAAAAGGCGGAGACAAACGATTAAAATGTACACCTCCGCATGACGTTCCCGGAACTCCGGCAAACGAAGTGATGATAAAAGCTCTCGTCCCGGAAGCTCAGAAAACGGCAGACCGGTTGAACGAGCTTATCGTCAAATCCCAAGAACTATTATGTAATCATCCGGTAAATCTGAAAAGAAAAGCCGAAGGTAAAGATATGGCTAACAGTATATGGCCGTGGTCACCGGGCTACAAACCGCAAATGAAACCTATAACACAGCAATACGGCTTGCGTAACGGAGTAGTTATTTCAGCAGTCGATCTGATCAAAGGCATAGGTATTTACGCCGGATTGAGATCTATTGATGTAGAAGGGGCTACCGGATTATATGATACAAACTACGAGGGAAAAACCGAAGCTGCCATAGAAGCTTTGAAAGACAATGATTTTGTATATCTGCATATCGAAGCCAGTGACGAAGCCGGACATGAGGGAAACGCCTTACTAAAGAAAAAGACTGTAGAGTTTTTAGATCATCGGGTTTTAAAGCGACTGGTAGAAGCTTCTCAAGAAATGGATGAACCCTTGACTATCGCTCTATTGCCAGACCATCCTACCCCTTGTCGCATTCGCACCCACACCGCAGCCCCAGTTCCTTTTATAATTTACAAACCGGGAAAAGAACCCGACAATGTACAGACATACGATGAATTCAGTGTCGAGGAAGGATATTACGGGCTACTGAGTCAAGATGAATTTATTAAAGAATTATTCAAAAAAGATTGATCAAATGTATTATTACAGCACAAACAAACAGGCGGCTAAAGCAACTTTAGAGGAAGCGGTAATCAAAGGGTTAGCCTCCGACAAAGGTCTTTTTATGCCAGAAACTATAAAAAGGCTGCCCGATGCTTTTTACCACAATATCGGAGAAATGACTTTTCAAGAGATGTCATTTATCGTAGCAGAAGCTTTCTTCGGAGAAGATGTCGAAGCCGACATATTAAAGGAAATTGTTTATGATACACTGAATTTCGATACTCCTCTTGTTCACGTTCATGACAATATATACAGTTTAGAACTGTTTCACGGACCGACATTAGCATTTAAAGACGTCGGAGGACGTTTTATGGCACGCCTATTAGGGCATTTCATTCGCAAAAAAGGAGAAAAAGAGGTTAATGTTTTAGTTGCCACATCCGGAGATACGGGCAGTGCCGTAGCAAACGGATTCTTAGGAGTACCCGGCATACGAGTATTTGTCTTGTATCCCAAAGGAAAAGTCAGTGAAATACAAGAAAAACAGTTTACGACACTCGGCCAGAACATCACGGCTTTAGAAGTCGATGGGACATTCGATGATTGTCAATCTCTTGTGAAAGAAGCATTTATGGATAAAGAATTGAATAAGGCCCTATTGCTGACATCAGCCAATTCTATTAACGTTGCCCGCTTTCTACCGCAATCTTTTTACTATTTCTATGCTTATGCACAATTAGCCCGCATAGAAAAAAACAAAGATGTCGTCTTTTGTGTTCCCAGCGGTAATTTCGGAAATATAACAGCCGGATTATTCGCTAAAAGAATGGGGCTTCCGGTTAAGCGGTTTATCGCAGCAAACAACCGGAACGATATATTTTTACAATATCTCATTACCGGTAAATATGAACCTCGTCCTTCTATACCGACGATAGCCAATGCCATGGATGTCGGTAATCCCAGCAATTTCGCCAGGATATTGGATCTATACGAAAATTCCCATGAGGCTATCTGTAAAGAAATAAGCGGAGTCAGTTATACAGATGATCAGATACGCGAAACTCTTGGTGAAGTATATAAAAAATATAATTACCTACTCGATCCTCACGGAACTTGCGGCTATCGTGCTTTAACAGAAAAGTTAGAAAATGGAGAAACCGGTATTTTCCTGGAAACAGCACACCCTGCCAAATTCTTGGAAACAGTGGAAGGAGTTATCAACACCCCTGTTAATATTCCGGATACCCTTTTAAAATTCATGCACGGAAAGAAAAAAAGTATCGAAATACCCGCCTCATTCATACCATTTAAACGGTTGTTGCTCAATACAAAATAATTTATATAAACAGGTTATCAACAATTTGAAAGCAGTATGTTGATAACCTGTTTATTCATCTTTTCCATCATATCATTAAACCTTTCTCCCTAATTATTATCTAAATAAAATAAACTTCATTGGATAGCAAACATTCATACATAAAAACCTGTTCTTCTAATAAAACCCGATAATTCTATCGATATGAAAAATATAACAACAATTATAGTTTGCTTTCTAATGGGAATCGGAATGGCATCCCAATTGCATTCGAGTGAAAAAATAACCCAAAAGAAAAATCGCAAATACAATACTCCCGATTCCACCGACATGAAATATCATGCTCAAGCTCTTGCGGCATTAAAAGACAGCACTTTTGTTTTCAACACGAACCAAATCATTTTTAATAACGGAATCAGTACATCTGTAAGTTCTGTAACCAATTTTATTTCCCTAAATAAAAATCGAGCAGTCGTACAAATAGCATTTGATATTCCATATCCAGGATATAACGGTTTAGGAGGTATTACGGTAGAAGGACATATCTCAACCGTTAAAATGAGAACGGATAAAAAAGGTTTCACCCGTTATGAATTTTACGCAAACGGAACAGGTATTTCTGCCAGAGTCGAATTGACTTTACATCCGACAAATAACTCTGCAACAGCAATTATTTCTCCGAATTTCAACAGCAAACAATTAAATTTAAGCGGAAGCATATCTCCTCTGAACAAAGCCTATATTTATAAAGGAACGTCTCTATAACCGCAAAAACTTCGGAACAATTTCTTTCCAGAACAATTAAAATGAGAAATACGCTCCAAATTTCTTATTTTATGACACATTTACACCTTAGTGTACGCTATTCTTTCTGTATTTTTGTAATATAAACTTTAACCTCCTAACAAAATACGATGAAAGAGAAAATATTTTTTTTGATATGCTTTCTATGCATATCATGTATGGTAAAAGCCGAAAGCAAACAAGTAATTAAAATCAGTACGGACGACATAGACTTAATTTATAAAGTCGGAGAAAACAATCGTCTCTACCAAAGTTATTTGGGAAAGAAGTTACTTCATACGTCCGATATTGCTTATTTGCCGCAAGGCACAGAAGCTTATCTTACACACGGCATGGAAGACTACTTCGAGCCGGCAATTCATGTAGTTCACAATGACGGAAATCCATCCTTACTACTAAGGTATATATCCCACACCGAAAAACAACTTTCACCGGGCGTAAATGAAACAATTATCACCTTGCAAGACGATAAATATCCCGTCACGGTAAAACTGCACTATATAACTTATCAAAAAGAGAACCTGATTAAAACATTTACAGAGATCAGTCATCAAGAAAAGAAACCGGTAGAGCTACACAAATATGCGTCTTCAATGCTGCACTTGAATCGAAATAGATATTTCCTGACTGAATTTTCAGGAGATTGGGCAAGTGAAGTACACATGAAAGAACAACCTCTGGAATTCGGGAAAAAAATACTCGACTCCAAATTAGGGTCTCGTTCCAACATGTTTTGCTCTCCGTTCTTCCAGCTCTCTTTAGACGGGAAAGCAGAAGAAAACCAAGGAGAAATACTGGTCGGCACATTAGGATGGACCGGAAATTTCCGCTTTACATTCGAAATAGATAATAAAAATGAATTACGTGTCATATCGGGAATCAATCCGTACGCATCAGAATATAGCTTGAAACCGAACGAAATTTTCCGTACTCCTGATTTTTATTTCACCTATAGTTTTTCCGGTAAAGGTCAAGCCAGCCGAAATTTTCATGACTGGGCACGAAAATATCAGGTCAAAGACGGAGAAAAAAGCCGTATGACCTTATTGAACAACTGGGAAGCTACATACTTCGATTTCAATGAAGAAAAACTCGTAGAATTAATGGATGACGCTGTAGAATTGGGTGTAGATATGTTTTTGCTCGATGATGGTTGGTTCGCTAATAAATACCCGCGTAGCAGCGATCACCAAGGGTTGGGAGACTGGGAAGAAACGTCAGACAAGCTTCCCAACGGTATCGGATACTTGACAGAAACCGCAAAGAAAAAAGGAATTAAATTCGGTTTATGGATCGAACCGGAAATGGTGAATCCCAAAAGTGAACTATATGAAAAACATAAAGACTGGGTTATCCATTTACCTAACCGTGATGAATATTATTTCCGTAATCAGTTAGTATTGGATTTAAGCAATCCGAAAGTACAAGATCATGTTTTTAATGTGGTCGACAATTTAATGACCAAATACCCGGATATTGCTTTCTTCAAATGGGATTGTAACAGTCCGATTACCAACATTTATTCTGTTTATCTTAAGGATAAGCAATCTCACTTATATATTGATTATGTCCGGGGACTCTACAACGTACTGGATCGAATAAAAAACAAATATCCCGACCTGCCGATGATGCTTTGTTCCGGAGGAGGGGGACGATCGGATTATGAAGCTTTACAATATTTTACGGAATTCTGGGCAAGCGATAATACCGATCCGATAGAAAGACTATTCATCCAATGGGGATTCTCTCAAATTTTTCCGTCAAAAGTCATGTGTGCACATGTCACCACATGGAATAAAAATAGCAGCATAAAATTCCGGACAGATGTTGCCATGATGTGTAAACTCGGCTTCGACATAAAATTAACGGATATGAACGAAAATGAAAAATTCTATTGTCAATCGGCAGTAAAAAATTATAATCGATTAAAAACCGTTATTTTAGATGGAGACATGTATCGCTTGGTATCTCCTTACGATGGGAATCATACCTCGACTATGTATGCAAGCAAAGATAACAATAAAGCCGTAATCTTTGCATTCGATATACATCCCCGCTATGCCGAAAAAACATTGCCTGTACGCCTGCAAGGATTAAATCCGAATAAAATGTACCGTGTAAAAGAAATCAATCTGATGCCGGGAATGAACTCTTCCTTACCGGATAACGGGAAACTTTTATCCGGAGATTTCTTAATGACTGTCGGATTAAATCTATTTACCGCACAGCAACTTAACAGTCGTGTAATCGAAGTTTCAGCGGATAACTAATTTAAAGAATATACTCAATCAAATAAAAAAACTTCCATAAAAAGAAAAAAGCTGCCTCATTTCCTATTTTGTACTGCACCCCAAAAGTTAGACACAAAACTTTTGGGGTGTTTTTTATGA